>Ga0131853_10000082_pt1 | contig 135355 bp, 134 predicted proteins | sample TergutLab28metaG_FD_92764 | JGI IMG/M metagenome (GOLD analysis project Ga0131853, IMG submission 92764) | Labiotermes labralis P1 segment gut microbial communities from Petit-Saut dam, French Guiana - Lab288 P1 (version 2) (version 2) | ecosystem: Host-associated > Arthropoda: Insects >...
CGGCAAAAAGGCTATAATAGATATATTGCGCCAGCGCAGCCGCACGTATCTGTTTTCTAATAGCCTTTCGCCTATCATTGCTTCTGCCAGCCTAACGGTATTGGATATGATAAGCAAATCCGATGACCTGGCGGCGCGCCTGAAAGAAAATACAATGTATTTCCGCAAGGGTCTGGCTGATATCGGATATGATGTGTTGCCCGGCACGCATCCAATCGTGCCTATAATGACCTACGACGAAATCGCCAGTCAAAAACTGGCAGAAAAGATGCTGGAGAAGAATGTGTATGTTATCGGCTTTTTCTTCCCTGTGGTACAGCGGGGCAAAGCCAGAGTGCGTACGCAGGTTTCGGCGGCACACACACGGGAGCAGTTGGATTATGTGCTTAATGCGTTTAAAGAGGCGAAACAGGAACTGGGCATATGAGAACAGTTGTGGAAGAATATCGATATGCGGGTAACCACAGAGTAGCAATTGTTATAGGTACACTGCTAACACTGTTGATACTGGCGGTGGTGGCGTATCGAGCAATTTTCCACGGCGACCCGTTGCTTTCTGACTTCTTGATAGTTCCTGCAATATCAATAGCAATTGTGCTGCATGGTGTGATTGGGTCGCGCAGAGCAAAAAATAGGGCCAAGAAGATAGAGTGGCTAAAGTCTGTTGCTACGCCAATTATTCCTGTGGAGATTAAAGCTGTTTTTTCACAAAGGGGCAGTTGGAGCTCTGCTAGTTATGGGCGTATTCTTGCATTCAATGTGGTATGTACTTTCATAGATACCAGAGGAAATTTGCGTGACACAAAGCGAACAAAATTTGCTATTGGTGGCATTGACGGCACCAAGAACACCAAGATACCACCACTTGATGCGGAGATTTATGTAAACCCGGATGACTTTGAGGACTATGTTGTTGTGCTGTATTGGCATCCGGCTGTTTAGAGGAGAGTGTACTTGATGAAAATAGCAATCATTACCATATTCCTGGCGGTTACGGCCTTTGGATTTTTCCTTAAATACCTGACATATTCTCGCCGTAACGCGCCGTTGCCGGATAATGTGAAAGATGTTTTTGATGCCGAAACATATGCAAGAAACCAGGCGTACAAGATGGAGAAGCTGAAATTTTCCATCATCAGTGGGCTAATAGGTACGGTGGTTGCGTTAGCAATTTTATTGTTTAATGTGCATCACTGGCTGTATAGCGTGATATCGGTGCAAACGAGCAATATGTATCTTACAGGGCTGTTCATTTTTATGGTTCCTTTAGTGGTAGCCAGCATTATCGACATGGTTGTAGGCATCTACGATACCTTTGTTATCGAGGAAAAGTTTGGCTTTAACAAATCAACGGCGGCTACATATATCCTTGATTTTGTAAAAATGATGTTGATAGTTTTGGCTTTTGGTGCAGGGCTGTTGTCGTTGTTTCTGTTATTATATGACCTGCTAGGCAATTGGGTCTTTCTTGCGTTTTTCTTCGTCCTCATAGCTTTTCAGCTCTTCATATCCTTCATAACCCCATTGCTGATAAGGGTGATATACAAGCTGACACCGCTTGAAGATGGCGAGCTAAAGCAGAAGATTGAGGCCCTGGCCAAAAAGACGGGATATAAGCTAAAGGGTATATATATGGTAGATGCGTCCAAAAGGTCTGCCAAGCTAAATGCCTTTGCGGCGGGTGTTGGCAAGACCAAGACCATAGGCCTTTTTGACACACTGGTGGAGAAGATGTCCCATGACGAGATTATAGCAATATTGGCCCACGAGATTGGACATAACAAGCTGCAGCATATTCTAAAGCGCATGCCACTTGAAATTATATATGTATCCATCATAGCTGCGGCAGCATATTTTGTGGTAGCTCTGCCGCAGGTGTCTCAGGCATTTGGCTTTGTAGATGCCAATGTGGTGTTTGGTGTGTATGTATTGTTTATTATGTTTTCGCCCATTGACCTTGTATTGGATATACCTTCCAATGCCCTGTCTCGCAAACACGAATACGAGGCAGATGCCTATGCGAAGAAATATTCGGATAACAGTGATGACATGGCCGATGCGCTGAAAAAGATATACAAAGAAGACCTGGGCAATTTGACACCACATCCGTTTGTTGTGATGATGGAATATACACACCCTCCGCTTTCGAAGAGGCTGGCGGCATTGGAGAAGTAGTAGTAGTACGCCTGATATATCAATTCGATGGTATTTATTCCCATTTAAATTGCTGTTGTTTGTTTATAAATTTATGTTGACAAAGCTTTTGCAAATGTTATATAATATTTAGGTTGGTGGAGTGGGACCACCAGTTAGTTTTGCATTGAAAATAGAATAGGAGGTGTTTATTACGGAGATTTTAACGCTAGTTTTTACAATTATTGCCGCAATCTTGTTCTCCGTTGTTGCCTTCTTCCTGGGAATAAATTACCGCAAGAAAGTTGCCGAGGCACTTTTAGGCTCTGCTGAAAAAGAGGCAGAGAGCATTAAAGAAGATGCGCGAAACAAAGCCACGGCACAGAAAAAGGAAATTCTTTTGGAGGCCAAGGAGGAAAGCATACGAAGTAAGAATGAGATTGAAAAAGAGGCAAAAGAAAGGCGCGCCGAGGTGCAGCGTCTGGAGAAGCGTCTTTTGCAAAAAGAAGAGCAATTGGATAAAAAATCTAATTCTTTTGAGAAAAAAGAAGAACAGCTGCAAAAGAAAATTGAAAAAGCAGAAGAACTTAATGCAGAAATACAGGAAGTTCTTGGAAAACACACACAGGAGCTTGAGCGCATTTCGGGCATGAGCAGCCAACAGGCGAAAGACCATCTGCTGTCTACGATAGAGCATGAAGTGAAGGCAGAAGCCGCTGTTATGATTAAAGACATCGAGGCTAATGCCAAATTGGAAGCCGACAAAAAGGCCAAAGATATATTGGCCGTTGCCGTGCAGCGGTGCGCTGTGGACCATGTGACAGAAACCAGCGTATCTGTGGTACAACTGCCCAATGATGACATGAAGGGCCGTATAATTGGCCGCGAGGGACGCAATATACGCACATTGGAGTCTCTTACGGGTATTGATTTAATTATTGACGATACGCCAGAAGCCGTTATTATATCCGGCTTTGACCCTGTTAGACGCGAAATTGCCAAGGTTGCGTTGGAAAAATTGGTAGCTGATGGCCGCGTGCATCCAGCTCGTATCGAAGAGATGGTAGAAAAAGCTAAAAAAGAGGTCGAGTCTATAATTAGGGAAGAAGGCGAGGCTGCCTCGCTTGAAACAGGCGTGCATGGCCTGCATCCGGAAGTTGTTAGGCTGCTTGGTAAAATGAAATATCGTACAAGCTATGGCCAAAATGTACTAAAACACAGCATTGAAGTATCACATTTATGTGGGTTGATAGCAAGCGAATTGGGTGTTGACACTACACTTGCAAAACGGGCAGGACTTTTACATGATATCGGAAAATCTATTGACCACGAACAGGAAGGTAGCCATGTAACCCTTGGTGCCGCCGTCTTGAAGAAATACCGTGAGTCTGATATTATCATAAATGCTTGTGAAGCGCATCATGGTGATGTAGAAGCTACCAATATCGTCTCTGTTTTGGTTATGGCGGCGGATGCCATCAGTGCGGCCCGTCCCGGTGCCAGACGCGAGACGCTAGAATCTTATATCAAACGCCTGCAAAAGCTGGAAGAAATTGCAAACACCTTTGATGGCGTTGAAAAAACCTTTGCAATACAGGCTGGCCGCGAATTACGCCTTATCGTCATTCCTGAAGAGGTTGACGACAGCGGCATGACCCTTCTGGCCCGCGAGGTTGCAAAGAAAATCGAAAACGAAGTATCGTATCCCGGCAATATCAAAATTAATTTGATACGGGAAACAAGGGCGATAGAATATGCAAAATAATACAGTGGGCGGGGATTTTCCCTGCCCATTTGCTTATGAAAGCAAGGTGGGATTATGGAAATCAAACTGATTGCGTGTGATTTGGACAAAACGCTGCTGCGCACGGACAAGACCATATCGGCATATACGCTGGATGTGCTGGAGCGGTGCCGCAGCCGAGGTATTTTGCTTGCATATGCCACGGCACGGGCAAAGACAGCATCAGAGCCTTTTGTGGATGAAACCAAGCCGGACATTATTATATCTGATGCCGGTGCGCTCGTGCGGATGGGCAATGAAGTGATACATAGAGCTGTATTGCCCAGTGAAACTGTTAGCAAAATTATGAATATTTTACATAGTGGTGAAAGGGTGGGGTATATTACTGCCAGCACGGATATTGGGCTGCTGGTGAACTACGAGGTGGACGCAAATGATGCGGACTGGAAGGATTGGAATCCGGTATATGTGAATTTTTCGGCAGGTATCAACCATGATATATATAAGTTTTCGCCGGAAATCACCGAGGATTGGATGAACGATTCTATTATGAAGCTGCCCGGCATATCATATGCTCCGTTTCATGGTGAAAATTGGTGTCATATAGGTAGCCAGGGTGTCTCGAAATGGACGGCGATACGAAAGGTGGCCGAGCATCTGGGTATTGGCATTGAGTATATTGTGGCCTTTGGAGATGATTTTAGCGATATTGATATGCTAAAAAACTGCGGCATTGGCGTGGCTATGGGCAACGCCATTGATGAGGTGAAAGCCGTTGCCGACCAGATTTGCGAAAGCAATGATGATGATGGTGTAGCGCGGTGGCTGGAGGGAAGCCTATGCCTATAGATATGATTGTATGCGATTTGGACGGAACCCTTTTGCGCATGGACAAAACTGTGTCGGAATATACTTTGGACGTGCTGCATAAATGCCGGGCTAGAGGCGTAAAATTTGCTATAGCCACGGCGCGGAATCTTGAAATGGCGATACCCTTTGTTGATATGCTGAAACCGGATGTGCTGATTTATCAGGGCGGCGCACTGGCGGCCAGCGGAAGCCAAATCGTGTATTCTAAGCCGCTTGATGCAAAGGATGCAATAGCTATTATGAATGGGCTGCTAGGGCGTGATGATGTGACGATAATTATCAGTGAAGGCGAAGATTATCGCACCACAGGCTTTGCTGGGAGATATCCGGATAAGCTGCACAACATCTCCTTTGGACTAAAAGGTTCGTTGGGAGATTTTGGCAAAGACTTTACCAATGTGGGCATAATCCAATATAGAGGCGAAAATTTGGTACGTTTTGCACATATTGATGCTACAAAATGGCGAGCGGTGCAGGCTTGCGCCGCGCAGCTCGGTATTGACATGGCAAATATTGCGGCCTTTGGGGATGATTCCATAGACATTGACATGATTGAAAACTGCGGTATAGGTGTGGCTATGTCCAATGCTATTGATGAGGCAAAGGCCGTTGCTGATTTTGTCTGCGATACCAATGACAACGATGGTGTGGCACGGTGGCTGGAAGAAAATTTTTAAAGCTGTCATTATGAGCTACTTTGGGGTAGAAATGAAGATTATTTACGCTATTTTCATAGGAGTCCTGCTGACTTTATTTTTGGTAAGGTGCGGCAGCGGCAGTGAAACATATGAATTTTCGTGGCCACAAAGTGGCGGAACACATGGCGTGATGCGCCAGTTTTACAGCGTAACTGAAATATTTTGGCTTCACGATGATGGCGTGGACATCAGAGGCAATATGATTAATGCCCCGGGTTCGCCTTTTGACGGCGAGGTGATTGTCTTTGTAGGCACAGATATTATGTTGTTTGGTGAATATATGTACCATTACCATATTATAGGAAATCGTCTGTTTTTCGACTTGCAGATAAGCACGCCACATGGTATTATGCATATGGAAGACTTATGGGCGTTTGGCTTTGGGCGTGCCGCCGCGCGGTATGATGAGCCAGTTGTGTGGCTGGGTGCAGAGCTGAATCCTATATCGCCGCCCGATGGATTAATAGAGTCCGAAGCCCGCGCACTGCGCTATCTCTTCACAGTAGCCATTTTAGAGCACAGACTTCATGACTTTTTTCCGAATGTGAGAATATATTGGATATTTTTCGTTATTGCAGGCGTATCATTTGTTAGTGTAGTTTGGATAAAAATACGCGGCGAAAATGAGAAAGAAGCGATAGTGCTTCAGAAAGTTCTCACATTCACTTATTGGTCAATGTTCATTATGTTTGTAGCCGGAATTATTTGGAGGTTTTAAATGACACTTTTAGAAGCAATTATTCTGGGGATTATACAGGGCCTGGCGGAGTTTTTACCGATATCCAGCAGCGGGCATTTGGCATTGGGGCAGTATATTTTTGGATATGAAGACCATAATCTGATATTCATAATTGTGGTACACATCGGCACATTGATACCTGTGGTTATAGTGTATCGCAAGGCAATATGGGAGCTAATAAAGCGACCATTTCAAAAAATGACATACTTGTTAATTGTTGCAACCATACCTGCCGCTATTGTGGGCATATTTTTTGAGGATGCCATTGAAGCTGCACTTTCATCTATTACGTTTTTGGCTGTGGGCTTTGTGGTTACAGGCGTGGTATTGATTGGAACAGACAGGCTACGCAAAACCGGTAAAAAATCTGATGAGATAACGTATCTAGATGCCACACTTATTGGCATTGCTCAAGCTGTAGCCGTATTTCCGGGTATTTCACGCAGTGGCAGCACCATTTCTGCTGCGCTGGCCCGCGGTATAAACCGCGAAGATGCCGCGAAATTTGTCTTTTTGATGTCCATACCCGCCATTTTAGGCGCGTTGTTGATACAGATTATCCATGTGGTACGCGGCAATCTTGTATTGGCGGACCTCGATTTTGTAGTACTTGGTGCAGGTTTTGTGGCCTCTGCTCTATCGGGTTATCTAGCCATAAACTTCATGTTGGCTGCCATTAAAAAGGCCAAGTTAAGCTATTTTGCATATTATGTTTTGGTCTTGGCTGCCGCCATTGGGGCATATTTGATATTTTTTAGATAATTTTAGGCAAGGCCAGATATCAGCAATACTGCTGAACTGATATGCTGTGTCATCATGCCCTAACCAAGGAGGAATAGCACGTGGGAATTTTTAATATTGATGGCCCATTCTATAAATTTGGAAGCATACTTGCTGATATTATAATTTTGGGTCTGTTGTGGTTTTTACTGGCTCTGCCTATCGTAACTATCGGGGCATCCACATCCGCTGTGTATTATGTTTTTACAAAGCGCGTTAACGGTCGTGAGGGCTATGTATGGAGCGATTTTTGGCGATCTTTCCGGCAAAATTTCTTCATATCTACGGGTGTGTGGCTTACGATGCTGTTGATTTATGCCGTATTGATACTTAATATTTACTACGCTGAGCTGCTAGGTAACATGGCAAGCTTTGTGCTGGTGGTACAGCTGATAATTCTGGTGCAGGCCACATTCATAACCATGTATATCTTTCCGCTAATATCACGCTTCGAGATGCGCTATCTCGAGCTGTTTAAGACTGCCTTTTTCCTGGCCAATCGTCATATTCTGCTAACGATTACCAATACTGTGTTGTTGGCAAGCTCTGCTGTAATAGTTATTATGCAGCCGATTTTCTTGTTTGTGTTAGCAGGTGCATATTTCTACTTCTCGTCATTCTTATTTATGAGGGCTTTCAAGAAATATCGTCCGGATATTGATGAGCTAACGTATACGACAGAAATGGCACCATTGCAACTAGACTTTATAGAAGAAACTGTGGAAGCCGATATCGCAGAGGAAACATCTGGTCTCTCGGAGCAAAGTGAGGACGAAACCTTCTATGGCAACGATTCCACTGTTCTAAACCTAGAAAGAGTAAAAGGTATGCAAGACGATAAAGAATAATCAAAAAAAGCAGCCATCAACTAAAAAAGCCATCCTATATGGATGGCTTTGTAGAATTACTATAGTTGTCATTCTAGGAGAAACGAATAATGATATCTATCCACGCAATTTAAACATAGATACAAGCTCACGCAGCATTTCTGCCTGTGAATTCAGCTCCTGAGATGCAGATGCTGACTCCTCTGCTGTGGCAGAATTGTCTTGCACAACCTTGGAGATTTCGCCTACAGATGCATTGATGTGGGCGATGGATTCTGCCTGGTCTTGTGCCATAACTGCAATTTGGCTTACTAGGGCCGAAATTTGGTCGATATCTTCCATTATAGTGTTGAAAGCTTCCGCCACATGGCCGGATGCCTCAATACCTTGCGCCACCACTTTGGTATCTTCATCAATGATGACAGCCGTATCCTGCGCAGACTTCTGGCTCTTAGATGCCAACGAGCGCACTTCGTCCGCCACAACAGAGAAGGACTTGCCGTGCTCGCCTGCCCTGGCGGCCTCAACCGAGGCATTAAGCGCAAGCAGGTTTGTTTGGAAAGCAATGTCGGTGATAACACCAATGATTTTGCCGATGTCTGCTGTGGAGGACTGAACATTGTTCATAATCTCCTGCATAGACTTAACGGTTTCGCCGCCCTCTGTTGCATAATCAGATGTGCTTTGCGCTTTTTGATTGGCAGTTGAAGCACTTTCTGCACTCTCTCTGGTTTTTTCGTTAATCAGCTCAATAGAGGCTGTAAGCTCCTCGATGGCCGAAGCCTGGCGACTGGAGCCTTCTGCAAGATACATACTGCTTTGCGAAATTTGCTCTGCACCCGAAAGTACCTGATACGATGCAGATTGAATCTCGGACATGGTATTGTTAAGAGCATCCAAAATAACATTTAGAGCCTCTTTGATAGGTGCGTAAGAGCCCACATAGTCTCTGTCTATAGTTACAGTATAGTCACCTTTGGATACTTCGCTAAGCACCTCGGAAATTTCATTGATATAGCTTTGGGTCATTTCCTCTGTAGCGTTTAGGGCATTTTTCAGATTCTCGAAAGTGCCTTGATATTCGCCATGAATTCTCGCTTCTTTGAAATTACCATCACGCATATGCGAAAGAGCAGTTTCCACTGCGGCAATGGGCTCTGCAACAGAATTTACCAAAACATTGATTCTGTTTGCCAAAGATGCCCAGTTGCCTTTAAACCTGCCTTCATCTATGCGTTCGGTAAGCTCGCCTTCGGCAGCTTTTTGGGCAAGAGCGGCAATGGCTCCATAGATATCGTTTAACTTATCAGCTATAGAACGCACAGCTTGTGGAAGAATAATCTTTTTGCCTGGCAGGTCTGCCAGTTCTACGTTGAAATCGCCATCGGACATTGCACCCAAGGCCTCTATTACGGGCAGAACCTCATCGGCTTGTCCCTGCAAAATAGCATTAGCCCTCTCCATTAGCTCTCTGTAGGCATTTTTGTATTTTGTTTCGTCGGCGCGATATTCAATATCACCCATTGTAGTAAATTCGTGCGAAAGCGCGTTAAGGTCATCAACTATGCTGCGTACAACATCAATAACCCTATACACATCTTGCGACAAAAGTCCTATTTCGTCTTTTGAAGTGCGACCGCGGTCGATATTCATATTTAGATTGCCATCGGCAACATTACTCAGTACGACACCTAAGTTCTTCACAGGCTTAGATATGGAACTGGCGATAAGTAAGGCGATGAAAACACCTACTACACCACCAAGAATGCTTATTGCTATCATCAGCAAAATAGTGTTATCTGTCATCTGAGTGAGTTCTGTGTTAACAGCGGCCATTGTGGCATTTGTCTGGGTAATCATGAAGTCGAAATATTCGTTGGCTCTGTTAACTGTGGCAACACCTTGGCGTACAAGGCGTATGGCCTCTACCTCATCTCCTGCCAATGCTGCGGCTATAAGGTTTTCAATGTAATAATCGAAATAATGGAAGACCTCGCGCTCCAAATCATCAAGGCCTGCAAGCAGAAAGTCTTTTCTCTCTTGAGTCATGTGGGTGTCTGCATCCATATTTTCGCGATATAGCCTGAAATATTCAACCACATTTGCGCGTTGGCTTTGGAAAATGCCGTATTGACCTTGAATTCCTGCTACGGGGTCATCAGGGTCATGGATATACATGGCCGCACGATTCATTATGCGGCGCGAATTCATCATACCTACTTCGATATCTCTAAGTAAGGCACGTCGTTCGTTGGGAAAATCAAGCACATAGCTATACTCGTTGTCAATACTCCTCATGTTGAGGGCACTAAACAGCGCAACAATTGCTGTAATAACGAGCATTAAAAAGAAGCCTAAAAACAATCTGCTTCTAATTTTCATGTTTCTGATAAAGTTCATTTTTCATCTCCTCCTGAATGATTTTAATGTCGCGTTGCATCCCTGCAACATCTCTAACGCCTGCGACATATTATAACACCATTCGCCAAATATTTCAAGATAAATTTATAGCAATCTTGTAAACAATGTATATTGATGATATTTTGCCGCAAAATTTTGTAAATATTCGCAGTGAAAACGTAATTCTATAAGACTTTCATAGCAATAGGGGATTCCGGCCTTCGCCGGAATGACATGGTTGAGGAAATGTCATTCCGGGCTTGACCCGGAATCCCCCGTGGGAAACTACTCATCCCATAAATCCAGCCAAATGGGGTTATCTTTTGCAATAAGTTTATCCTTCCACTCCCGTTTCAGCCCTTTAACTGCTTTTCACGTGCAAATAGCATCGGTTAATGCTACCGCAATGATCGCAGTACACGACTTTGTGGCAATTGTACTTATGTGTAAAGCAGTTTTTGTCAACACCATTTTTATGTTCCCAGACACGGCGTTCCAAGTTGTTTGTGACGCCGATGTATAAAACGGTGTTGTGGTGGGTTGGTCATGAAGTATACGTAATATGTCATGTCAATTCCTTATCAATAACGGAACCCCCACGTGGAATAACGACCCTAATTTACAGCAACTTAACTTAAAAATCGCCTCAGCGTGCGCGAACACCCCCTTGTGCATTGGTTGTGTCGCGCGTAGCTTCGTTGTTTTTAAGTAAAACTGCTATATTCCGTATAACCCGCCAAACTTATCCTTCAAATAATTGCAGTAATAATCCGCATTAAGTTGCTCGCCCGCGATTTTTTGTACCAAATCACGCGGTGTATACATGCTGCCGTGGCGGTGGATTTTGTCTGTTTTCCAGGCGGTGATGGCGGCGAAATCGCCTTTTTTCACCAGGGCATCAAAATCCATATCGCGTTTCATATATGCCAAAAATTGCGCTGCATATGCACTGCCAAGCGAATATGTTGGGAAATATCCAAACATGCCGCCGGACCAATGCACATCTTGCAGTACGCCTAGCGTGTTGTTTGGTGGTGTGATGCCTATATATTCCTCGTATTTGCTGTTCCAGATGGCGGGCAGGTCGTTTACATCTATATTCTGCGTGAAAAGCATACGCTCTATCTCATATCGCACCATGATGTGTAGAGAATATGTAAGCTCATCTGCCTCTACGCGGATAAGTGATGGGCCGGCGTGGTTTGCGGCTTCATAAAATTGCTGGGCCGTCACATCTTTGTAGCTTTCAGGCAGATATGTTTTGAGCTCATCCGTGATATACTCCCAGAAACCGAGACTGCGGCCGATTATATTTTCGTAGAAGCGGCTCTGGCTTTCGTGTATTCCGGAAGAAATGCCGCGGGATAATATGGTTTGGGCAATATCTTCGCCTGTGTTTTGCTCGTATATGGCGTGGCCACATTCGTGCAATATGCTGTAAAAGCCGGACAAAAAGTCGGTTTCGTCGTAGCGTGTGGTTATGCGCACATCGTTGCGGGTGCTGGTAGAACAAAATGGATGAACAGACTCACAAAGATAGCCGCGGTTAAAGTCATAGCCAATCATTTTTGCTGTGAAATCTGCAAGTTTGCGCTGGGCTTCAATGCTAACAGGCATATGTACGATATCGCGGTTCATTTTCTTAGGGCTTTCGATAATGCCTTTTAGCAAAGGCACAATAGCGCTGCGTACCTTGCCAAAATATTCGTCGTAGATGGGCATGGTCATGCCTTCTTCGTAGTCATCCAGAAGGTAGTCGTAAGCTGGGGCATCGTCCACGCGGCGGTATTCTATCAGCTCTTTGTTGGCCGCTACAATATCCTTGAGATATGGCGCAAAAGCAGCGAAGTCATTGTCTTTGCGGGCATCTTCCCATATGCTTTGAGATTTGGCCACAAGCTCGCGGTATGCGCGCACTTTCTCTACAGGTACCTTTACATTTTTGTCGTAATTCTTCTTGGTGACGCGATACATAGCTGCAGTGATGGGGTCTAGCTTGTCCTTATTTTGCTCCAGGGCATCCAACAGGCTTTTCATCTTTTCGCCTGTGCTTAGGTTAAACAGCTCTGCGGCAAAAAAGCCGCTGCGCTTTGCGCGGTCTGCTACTGCGCCCTTTGGTGCAACTGTGGCGGCATCGAAATACAATGTAGACATTGCGCTGCTGTAAATTTTTACCTTTTCCATATGAGCATGGAATTCTTTGATGGTCGTCTCTAAGTTCATTTGCTATCCCTCCGAAAAATTTATTTATATTTTCGTGCTTCGTGTTCTAATAACCATTCTTTGCGCCACAGGCCGCCGCCGTAGCCAACCAGCTTGCCATCGGCCCCTACAACCCTGTGGCAGGGGATTATGATGTATATTGGATTACGATTATTGGCCATACCAACGGCGCGGGCGGCCTTTGGGCGGCCTATTTGGGCGGCAATTTGGCCGTATGATGCGGTTTTGCCGTGACCTATGGTGCGTAGTGCGTCCCATGTGGACTTTTGGAAGTCAGTACCACGGGGGTTTAAGGGGATATCGAATGTGGTGCGTGTACCTGCGAAATATTCGTCCAGCTGGGTGATGCATTGTGATATCACGGCATTAGGGCGGTGCTCTTCGCTGCTTTCTTTGTCAAAACACACCCCGAGTATGTGAGTGTAATCGTAGGATATCAACATTTCGCCTATAGGGGATTTGTAAATATATTCCATGGTTTTGTTCCTTTCTGTCGTAATATAACGCAATTAGTATATCACAAAATATTGGCAATAACAACAGTTAAAACGCTTGACAAAACATGATATTTAGTGTATAATGTGGACATAAATAAAATAGAGGATGCGCTAACATCCTCTAACGTACAGCTTGCTGAACGGCAAGTTGCCGCTATTGAATCAACAGACGCCGCTATTCCTTGTCACGGGAGCGGCGTCCATTTTTTATCTTCCTTTCAATGCGTTCGATTACATCGAGAGTTGCTGCAAGTGCAACTGCCGCCTTGCATATTAGTACCAATTAAATCATAAGTGGTATTCTGCAAAAAAAGGCAAATAACGAACTAACTGGCTGAAAAGTTGTATCTTAATCAAAACTCAAAGGGCGCACGCACGTACCACGGCAAGCGAGATACGTGCGCAAAACAAATTCTTTCCTCAAAAAGATAAGAAGGTGGGGTCGTAATATGAAAATGAAACTAACTTTGATAAAAGATTTCAAAATTTTAACAGAATCAGATTTATGTGATAACTGTTCAAAGTTGGATATTGAACAGGATGGAATATGCAGAGATTGTTATTTTAAAAACTTTACTAAACTTTTACATCCTGATATGGTGGCTTTTGTAAAATTAAACAAAGAAATTAATTTGCAAATAAATCAATTTTACTTTTTGGCAAATGATGAAATGCACAATAGCTTATGTGCTGAGTGCTCAAAAAAAGATGTATCTCAAATAGGTATCAATGTTTTGTGTGATACTTGTTTTATGAAAGAAATTGCTTTTGTATTATTACGAGAAGCAGTTTCTCGTAATAATGATATAAACAAGCTATTAGAATATGGTGAGAGTTTAGCATCTGCTCATTCATCATTTTCATTGTTTAGATGTTTTATTGAATTATTGTGCTTATTTCATGTAGTTGTATCTGACATCTCCACCGCAAGGGAATTTGCAAAAGACAATGGTAAAAGCAAAGGATACATTAGAATTCACCCACAAATACAGCAAACAGCAGAAAAATGGAAAGGTAATTTTAATGCTAAAAAACCCGGTGAACGGGAACTTCGTTGTTTGGCTGGCGAAATTCTAAATAGCGTTCATCCATTTGACACTAACTTGCTACATCAACAGTATAATGATTTTTGTTTGTTTAACCACACTACTATGACGGGCATGTTGGTTTGGGGAAGTCATTTTGCAGATGATACACAAATAAAACAAACAATAAGAAGCGTATTGTTTAATATTAATCATTTTACAGGGATGATTTTATATAGAGCATTGCACATATGTTTATGCGAAGAAGCGTTCATAAACATTAAAGATGATGTTTGGGTTCTAGGCGATAAAGTGGAAGAGCTTCGTAAAATTGCGAATTGTGCGAATTAAAATGAATAACAAAATGACTTTTCTATTGTATACGACTGTATACGACTTTTTTCAGCATGTCAACACTGATGCAAAAAGCCTTTGATAATTTCATCATTATGCTGTATAATGAAATAGAAGTACAAAACCAAGGGGGAAAATACATTGAAAAAACGCTATACAAAACCAATTGTAATATCTGCAAGCTTGCTTTGCGTGGTGGTTGCGGGTATTTTTGCGATAAATTTATTTAGTGGAAGTGATGTAGGCGAAGCCATGGCAATTACGCCGCCTGTTATGCTGGAAGTAACACCGCTGACTGTACTGGCGGCAGAAGAGGAAAGAGGGGAAGAAGAGATGCAGGAAGAAAGAGAAATGACATCCCTGGAGAGGCTTGCAGCACTGCTTACATATGCTACACGGCGCGCTGATTTAGCTACCGCATATGGCGAGCATATCCGGGCTGGGCGACATTATCCTGCTGATATTGCGGAGCTTCGCGAGGCGATAGCTGCTGCGGAGCGCGCGGCGGCCAATACTGGGCTTTTGGATGCGCAGATTTTGGACGAGATTGGTCGTTTAGATGCCGCTGTTGAGCGGTTTAGATATAGAATCATTGACCCATACAACAGATATCGCCCATACCTGTCCACAATAGCCATCGGCGAAGACGTACCGCAAAAGCATCATCTGCGGGCGGCATGGATTGCTACCGTTATCAATATAGACTGGCCCAGCGTATCAGCTCGCGGCACTACGCCTGACCATGTGGACAGACAGATTGCAGAGCTTACAGCACGTTTTGATGAAATGGCAGATTTGGGCCTTAATGCCGTGATTTTTCAGATTAGCCCTACCGCCGATGCTTTCTTTGATTCGCGGCTGGTACCATGGTCCGCTTGGCTTACAGGTGAAACCAATTTCACAGGACAGTTGCTGGATTCGCAAGGCAATGTATTTGACCCGCTGGAAACCGCGATAAGTATGGCTCATGAACGCAATATGGAGTTTCATGCCTGGTTTAATCCATATCGTATTACGCATTCTTTGGTTAGCTACACCCGCGGCGATGGCATAATCCTGTCATCTACCGGTCAGCCTGTGCAGTCACTTCAGGAAATTCGTGACGAATGGGCGCAAATACCCGGCAATATATTTGGTACGCTGGGGCAGTACATACATCAGGGCGAGGGCCGATATGTGCTGGACCCGGGTGTGCCTGCCGCGCGCGAATGGATTGTAGAGCGTGTGATGGAAGTTGTGAATAATTACGACGTAGATGCGATACATTTTGACGATTATTTCTATCCTTCTGGCTGGAATGATGATGTGGTGGCATATAGATACAACAGAGGTGTTAACAACTGGATTACGGGCCTTTGGCAGCCTGACAGAGCTGCGTGGCGCCGCGAAAATACAGAAATGCTGATACGTGAGGTTAACGAAGCTATCAAAGAAGCGGCCCCCTGGGTGCGCTTTGGCATAAGTCCCGGTGGTGTTTGGATTAGCGGCGATGGCAGTACGGGATATGATGGCGGCGGATATTCGGATAATACAGGCAGTGCATCCACCACATCCTGGTCGAATTATCATTCATCCTACGTGGATACGCGCCGCTGGGTTATTGAAAATTTCATAGATTACATCACGCCGCAAATATACTGGGATTGGAGCCTACCTGCTGCGCCATACGGACCTATTGCGGACTGGTGGGGCCGTCTGGTGCATGATTTTGGGCCAAATGGCCAACTGCGCAATTCCCAGGGAGAATATACTAATGTGCATCTATACATAGGCACTGGAATTTATCGCATGGCGGGTAGTAACATACCTGCAAAATGGCGCAACGGGGCGGAATATCAAGATGAGGGTATGCGCACCTTCCTTCGGCAGGAACATTATAACCTAGGCAATCCTCATATACGCGGCTCTATGATTTTCGCGCAAAATCATACACGGCCAAACCAGCCGGGTCACTCAAGCATGATAAATCTTCGCGAAAATGCTTGGAGATATCCTGCGCTAATACCGGCGTTTACACATCTTGGCGGCATTGCACCTACCGCACCTACTAATGTGCGTGTGGAGAATGGCGCAATTCATTGGGCGGATGCAGAAACAAGTGACAGTGAACTGATACGCACACGGTATTTTGTGATTTACGTATCGCGCGAGGCAAGGGTTGATATCAATAATCCTGCGAATATATATGCTATAGTGCCTGCTGTGCAAGGCCATGATGGCGGCGCACATTGGCTTGCGCTTTCCATGGATAATATTGGCGCGTACAACTTTGCGGTTACGGCGGTTAATAGGCTGCATCAGGAGAGTGGGGCGGCTAGGCTGCAATGAATATCATCATAAAAATATTAGACAAGAGGTAGTCACCAATGTCATGGAAACATATTGAGGTTCCAAGCGGTCATGCAAGCCTATTTTGCAATGCATATACTTCGGACGATGCGGCTATGAACATAATTGTTACGCATACGCCTATAGTATCGACCGTGGATGTGCAACCCGCATACGAGCCGCTTGCCAAATATGGTGTGAACATTTTCGCCTTTGATTTTTCCGGAACAGGCAAAAGCGGCGGTTCTGCAAAGGACTTTTCCCGTACTTCTATTGTACGGGACTTGGATGCTGTTGTGTCATATATTGAGGGAAATTTTTCGGGAAATATTCATTTATACGGTAATACCGGTATTGGTGGTATGTTGGCACAATATTATGCGGCTGGCAGCACCAAAATCAAGAGTTTTGCGCAGTTTGCCTGTGCCAATTATAAAGATACATCAGGCGGGCTGGGCTATCCATACCCTGTTGTAAAGCTACTATGCGCCTGCCTTGGACTTTTGCCGCAAATGCGGTTTCCGCTAAAGCCGCCAAAATACAAGGGGCCGAGGCGTGAAGAAGATGATGCATTTTACGAAGAGTTAACGAAGAAATATCCAGATGTATGGATGGCCAATACAAAAATGCTGAAAACGCTGATGGAAATCTTTGTAGCTGGTGATAGTGCGATAAAAAATAGCGTAACCATGCCTACACTTGTGTTCAAAATACCCCACGACAGATATTTTTCGCCGAGATACTTTGATGACTATTTCCAATCGTTGACCTGTGAGAAAAAGCTGGTGGAGATTGAAAATGGCGTGCATAATAGTTATTATCTGGATGCGGAGCTGTTTTGCGGATATGTGTATGAATGGTTTAAGGAGAACGGATGAGTAAAAAAATCGTACATGAAAAGAATTACGAACAATGGAGTGCTATTTCCGAGGATTATCACGATAGCCGCCCGGTGCCGCCGGATATTATTGTAAAAACTGTATTGGCGTGGCTAGGTAAAGAAAATCCTGACATTATTGTGGATGTGGGTTGTGGAACTGGCCTTTCGGCTATAATATGGAAGGATATTGCTGCACGCACTATCGGAATTGAGCCAAATGCTGATATGAGGGTCATTGCGGAGAAACACGTGGGCTGCGATAACATAACCTTTGCCGATGGGGTATCGAATGATACCGGGCTAGCGGATGGCTCCGTTGATGTTATTACCGTGTCGCAGGCGTTTCACTGGATGGATATTGACAGCTCGTTGGCCGAATTCTATAGGATATTAAAGCCAGGGGGCGTGCTGGCCATATACGATTTTGCATTGCCGCCTGTGATGGATTGGCAGGTAGAGAGGGCCTATCTTGCGCTGGCGGATAGATGCAGCGATATATACTATGCACAGCAAAATCCACCGATGCATAATGACAAAAGCAGTTATAGCGAGAGAATCAAATCGTTTGGTAAGTTTCGATATTCGCGCGAGATTGCCTGCCATGGCACAAAGAAATGGGATGCAACACAGCTGATGAAATTTGTGTTAAGCACAACCAATGCAATGCATATTACGGAGATTGACGCGACGATTAAAAAAGATTTGGATGAATTATTTGAGCTGATAAAGGCGAGATGTTACAAAGATGGAACATTTAACATTATATTCCCATACGCAATGATGATTGCGATTAAATAGGAATACCGAGAGGAGGAAGGGTAAATATGGATTACAAAATTATTGTGGACTCTAGCAGCGACCTTACGCCGGAGTTGGAGCAAAAGATGGGTATTGTAACGGTGCCGCTGCACCTGCGGTTGGGTCAGCAGGAGTACATGGACGATGCCGAACTTGATTTGGCGGCGTTTATGGAAGAAATGGCGGCGTGCAAAGAAAAAGTGGGTACCTCGGCTGCAACGCCTGCGGCATTTAGCGATGTAATGACGCAAGATGCCTTTGTGGTAACGCTTTCCGCCAAGCTTTCCGCCACATATTCAAGTGCGATGTTGGCGGCGAAGGATGCCTTGGCTGATATTCATGTGTTTGATTCTAAAAGTGCTTCAGCCGGCGGTACTTTAGTGGCTCTGAAAGTTCGAGAGCTTGTGTCAAAAGGATTACCAAAGCCGCAGATTATTGAAGGTGTAAACAGTTTCATCGACAATATGAAAACATATCTTGTGCTGGAAAGATTTGAGAATTTGATACGCAATGGGCGTCTGGGAGTTGTAAAAGGTCGTATCGCCAGCATGCTTAACGTGAAACTGCTGCTGGGTGCTGATGGCCAAGGCGAAATAGGTCTGTATGCAAAAGTGCGGGGCACAAAGGCCGTGCTGGATAAGATGGTTTCACTGATAGGCGATAGCGGCCGCAAAACTTCAGGGGAAAATGCGGTGATATCCCATTGCAACAATCAGTCCTTGGCGGACCAGCTGGCGGGTATGATACGCGCACGGTTTGACTTCAAAGAGATATTTATCATACCAACACGGGGTACGTCTTCGTTGTATGCGGATAATAAGGGCATCATACTGGCGTTTTAAGGGGGATGTATGCGTATAGCCGGGTTGATTCTGTCCATTTTTGCACTGTTGCTTAATGTTATTCCGTATATCCTGTTTTTGATGGAGCCGCATATATTAGTCCTTCTGCTTCTTAGTGCTTTCCCGTTTATGGGCATTATAATTGGCATCATTACGGTGTGTCTTGGAGAAAAACGCATTGGCAGGCCTGCGATGGTTATGTCGGCTATTGTATTGGCCTGGCCTGTAGTTTTTGTTACAACGGTGATTTTAATGACAAATACAGGCGTTATGCGGATGAATATGATGTAGGGTCTGGTATTGTGAAGACCAAAATTAAATTAGTTTTGCCTATTATTGCACTGCTACTTAATGTGGTTCCGTTTTCTATGTTTTTGATGACGCCACATTCTTTGCTCTTGTTTTTGCTCGGGGGCTTTCCGCTTGTGGGGTTCATTATTGCCGTTGTCCATATTTGTATTGGAGAAAAGCGCATCGGTAGACCCGCAATGATTGTTTCGATTATTGCAGCGGCTTGGCTGCTGGTTTTTGTTTGGGCTGTGATTTTGATGACTAGCGCAGGTGTGGTACTAACAGGCATATAAGGGGCCGTGGAATTATGAAGACTAAAATTAAACTGGTTTTGCCTATTATTGCGCTGCTACTTAATGTGTATCCATATTATTTGTTTTTGAGGTCACTGCACTACTTGTTCTTGTTTTGGCTTGCCCCTTTTGTGCTTGTAGGGCTTATTATTGCAATCGTTCATATTTGTCTTGGCAAAAAGCGCATCGGTAGACCCGCAATGATTATTTCTATTGTTGCGGCGGCTTGGCCCTTGGTTTTTACTGGTACTGTAGTTTTGATGCACAATATGAATGCTTTGCTATCGGGCATATAGGAGGCTGGAATCATGGAGACTGAAAACAGGCTTACCCTGCCTATTGCTGCGCTCCTGTTTAATATCATTCCATATATTCTCTTTTTGGGCAACACGGATTGGGTGCTGCTGTTTTTGATTGGCATTTTTCCGTGCATTGGCATGATATTGGGTATTATCGCACTGTGTTCTGGACGAAAACGTATTGGAAAGGCTGGGATGGCTATCGCAATTATTGCGGCCTGCTGGCCTGTAGTGTTTGTTGCAACGGTACTTGTGGCTGATGTTGTTGGTGCTATGACTTTTACAATGTAGGAGCCTAATATGGCAAGAAAAATAATATGGGCGATATGTCGAGTCGTTATCACACTTTGTGCATGGATTGTCGGCGGGCTTGTGCTGCGTAGATATGAATATTTCATCGCCTTTACGTATATCGATAATATTGTGGGTATGCTGCCGGTTACGCTGGCGGTTGTGGGCGCGGGCAGCTTGTCCGCGCTTTTGTGGATGAAGCATACCAGGCAATTTGCGCCTGCAACTGCGGTGTTGGGGCTGTTTGTTGTACTGTCCGTTGTGCTATTTCCTGTGGCACTACGCGGCAATTGGTGGATAAATATGGAGATAAATCATGGGCAGGAAGTCGGATTTGATTTGACAAACTTTGCGCCTTTTGTCGAGGATTCGCAGCTGGTGCAGCAGAATGATGAATCTACACTGATATTGTATGAAAACCTGCCCATATTGGACGGTGCCACGGCACTGTTTCCTGTGTATGCGGCCTTTGCCCAAGCGGTATTTGACGCAGAAGCCTTTACGCCTGAGCATTTGCTGGTCACGGGTACACGCAGCGCATATGAGGCCCTGATTGCGGGCGAGCGGGACATAATATTTGTTGCGGGTGCCGCTCAAACGCAGATTGAAGCGGCAAGGGCCGCTGGCACAGAGCTGTATTTCACGCCCATTGGCCGCGAGGCATTTGTGTTTATAGTGGGTCGAGAAAATCCAATATATGATATCACATACCAGCAGATACGCAATATATATTCCGGCAAAACCGCATATTGGCACACACTGGGTTGGCCTGAAGGTGGCAGAATTATTGCATGGCAGCGGCCGGAAGGGTCAGGTAGTCAAACGGGCTTGCAGATGATAATGGGTGATTTGCCCATACAGGTGCCGCAGCCCCTGCCTGATGCAGGATTAATAGGCACTAATAGCTTGATGCAGCAGGTGTCAGTGTGGCACAATGGCGTGCAGCCTGCAATTGGTTATTCCTATAGATTTTTTGCAACAACGATGTATGCAAATCCGGATGCGCGGCTGCTGTATATGGATGGCACCGCGCCAACTGTTGAAAATATAAATGACGGCACATATCCATTTGTTGACAACTTTTATGCCGTGACCAATGGCGAGCCCACGGGCAATGTGCAGTTGTTGATAAACTGGATTTTGTCGCCGCAGGGGCAGTGGATTATTGAGGAGACGGGCTATGTGCCCATAATGGTGAATTATGGAAATTAGATTGCAAAAATATCTGGCGGACTGTGGCGTGGCGTCACGCCGCCGGGCGGAAGAATTGATTGTGGCTGAAAAAGTAACCGTAAATGGCCAAATTGCGCAGATTGGCGCGAAAATTGTGCCTGGGCAGGATGAAGTTATGCTTGATGGCCAGGCTGTTGTGCCAAAGGGTGAGGAACATGTGTATATCATGCTAAACAAACCATCCGGTGTTATTACCAGTGCATCCGACCAGTTTGGGCGAAAGACTGTGCTGGATTTTGTGGCGGATATTGATGCGCGGCTGTTTCCTATTGGGCGGCTGGATTATGCCACCAGCGGCCTAATTTTGTTGACCGACGATGGCGGGCTGGCACATAAGCTGTCCCATCCCCGTCATGGGTCGGAAAAGACATATATTGCTAAACTGGCTGCTCCACTGGATGTGCGCCATGTGAGAGCCTTTGCCGGTGGCATGGAAATTGACGGATATACAACACGCCCTGCCGAGCTTGAAATTGTGGGTGCGGATAAAAAAACGGCCAAGATAATACTGAAAGAGGGCCGCAACAGACAGATACGAAAGATGTTTGAAGTGCTAGATATGCGCATCGTATCACTAAAACGTACAAATATAGGTAAAATTGCTATTGGCGGGCTAAAAGTGGGGCAATGGCGGCATTTGACGACTGAAGAAGTCGCGTATTTAAAGAATTTTGGCGAATAGGGCAGAGGTGGTCACGCGAACATGGTGATTTTGTGATATACTATTCCTGTAGATATGCTATTTCTTTAAGAGAAGGGTAGGCGATACACGCATGGGAATCCATACAGAAAGCGCTGGACTGGATTGAAGAGCATATTGACGATGAAATCCAAATTGAAGAGCTGGCGGAAATGGCCGCTCTATCGCTGTTTTATTTTCAACGTCTGTTTACGCGATTGGTAAAACGGCCTGTACGAGAGTACATAAAACTGCGGCAGCTGGCGCGCTCCTGCGAAAGCCTTAAAGGCACAAATGATCATTGTGGATATTGCCATTGAGTATGGTTTTGGTGCCCGCGAGACATTTTCACGTGCATTTAAGGACACATACGGTATTTCTCCGTCAGAATATCGAAGAAGTACCGTGGGTTTGAACCATTTTGACAAACCGGATTTGTTGCTGGGATATACCATGGTAGATGAAGGCATACCATTAATCAGCGATGGGCTGGTGTTGGAAATGAATCGTAAAACCTTGGATGCTCCAATTGATTTTTTTTGGCATAGCGGACTATATGCCTTTTGTGCCGGGCAAAATGCTGGGTGAGCGGCCTGGGGTCTCTGCGCCGGATAAGATATGGAAGGAGCTATTTCAAGTTATTGGCAAATCAGGCGGTCGTAAGCTTGGGGCTTGTTACAAAGGTGACGCACCACAAGGGCATACTACATATTTTGCGGGGACAGAAGCGTCGGTAGGTCTTCCAGAAAACGTCGGCTTAACAACATGGCAGCTGCCTGCAAGAGAATATGTTGTGTGTGGGTTTGAGGCGGAGAATTTTGAGGCATTAACGGTTTCTGCACTGGGCAAAGCGATGAAATATACCAGATTTTGGCTGAAAAAGCACGGATTGATTGCTGATGGATTTTTTCCGGAGATGTATTATCCGAGCTCGCCTGAAATGCCGTATATGGAATTGTGGATTCCTTTTAAGTGTCGGGAGAATATGAAAGCGGAGGGGATATGATGAATATTTATGAAAATGCAGACAAAATTATGTGCGAACGTTTTGCACAGGACAGGCTGATATCTGTGGCGACAGTGGAAAATGGCCGACCCTTTGTGCGCACGGTGGATGGTTTTTACGAAGATGGCGCGTTTTACGTGGTTACATATACGTTGTCAAGAAAGATGAAGCAAATCGCCGCAAATTCTGAGGTTGCGGTGTGCGGCGAGTGGTTTACAGGGCATGGTATTGGTGAAAACCTGGGCCATGTGCTAGCAAAGGATAATGAAGCCATGATGGAAAAGTTGCGCAAGGTCTTTGCAGCATGGTATACCGGCGGGCATGTTGACGAAAGCGACGAAAATACCTGCCTGCTGTGCATACGCCTAACGAAAGGCATAATTACGGATCATGACATGAAATATGGCGAAAGGTATTACGATGTAGACTTTGCCAACAAATCAGCTACATAAGTTTCTGTAATAATTTCTACGCCCAGTTCCTGGGCTTTTTTATTTTTGCTGGATGCTGAATGGGCGTCGTTGTTGATAAGATAATCCGTTTTTGCAGATACCGAGCCGGAAACCTTGCCACCATGAGATTCTATCAGGCTTTGCAGCTCCTTGCGGTTTTTGTAAATGCTCAAGTCGCCGGTTATCACAAAGGTCTTGCCGAAAATTGGGGAATCTTCGTTGATTGGGGCGGTTTCTTCCTTGATAAATACGATATGAGGCAGGGCGGCATCCAATATGGCAATATTTTTGGCATCACGGAAATATGCATATAGGCTTTGTGCGATAATATCGCCAAAACCCTCGATATCCACAAAATCTTCGGCATCTGCGGTGCGTATTGCATCAAGGTCGTGCCTAAAATGGCGGCATAACAACTTTGCACCTGATAGCCCCACATTATCAATTCCCAGCGCGAATATGAAATTAGCCAGATTCACAGTCCGTGACTTTTCTATTGCTGCTGTTAACTTATCAAAAGACTTTTGTCCAAAGCCCTTCAGTTCCTTTATCTCCTTTTCGTAGCTCCCTAACTTATAAATATCCGCATAGCTGGTCAAATATCCCAGCTCTATGAATTTTTCCACGGTTTGCTGCGAAAAGCCTTCAATATTCATTGCATCCCGCGAGGCGTAATGTGTGATGGTGTGCAGTAACTTGGCTATGCAGGCGGCATTGGTACAATGTAGCGTGCGCGTGTCGTTTTCATCTTTGATTGACGTGGCGTTGCCACAGGCCGGGCAGGCGGCGGGTGGCACCACTGTACCGCTGCGCGTAAAATTCTCCGCAATCTGCGGAATTATCATATTGGCTTTGTAAACACTGATTTCATCGCCAATGCCAAGGGCCAGCCCTTCAAGTATGCTAATATTGTGCAAACTTGCCCGCTCCACGGTGGTGCCTTCGATTTCTACGGCTGCAAATATAGCCACGGGATTTATAAGCCCTGTGCGGGATGGTGACCATTCGATATCTAAAAGATGCGTGTGTACAAGCTCATCAGCCCATTTAAAGGCAATAGAATCCCGTGGAAATTTGGATGTTGCACCTAGGCTCTCGCTGTATTTCACATCATCAAAGGTCAGCACCAGACCATCTGTGGCAAAATCCTGATGTTCTACTATATTTTTGAAATTTTCTACGGTCTCGGCCACATTTTTCTCGCTCACAACCTTATATGTTGCGACCGAAAAGCCTTGTTGAATCAAGAATTCCAGACCTTCCGATTTTTTCTCAAAATTTGGTCCGGACACCATCGAAAATGGGTAATATTCCACATTGCGGGCGGCTGCAACCCGTGTGTCCAACTGGCGCATAGTACCGGCGCATAGGTTTCTTGGGTTTTTGTATTGCTCGCCGTCAGGCAGCGCTTCATTTATGCGGGCAAATTCGGAAAAGCTGATTATGGCCTCGCCGCGCAACACCAAATCATCCATAAAATCAATCTTTTTGGGAATATTAGCGATGAAGCGGGCATTGTGCGTTACATCTTCGCCAATCTGACCGTTACCGCGTGTTATGGCCTGGGACAGGCGGCCGCCTGCGTATTTCACAATCAGGCTTAGGCCATCCAATTTCCAGGACAGCACGCCGTCCATTGGGCTATTATCGCCGCGCAGAAAGGATTGCAGTTTGGCAATTTCCTTGGTCTTGTCCAGAGATAGCATTACAGTATCATGCCGCACTTTTTGCAGCGATGACATGATTTCATGTCCCACACGCTGGGTTGGAGAATTTTCCAGTACAATGCCCGTGGCGGCTTCCAGCGTGACGAGCTCGTCATATAGGCGGTCATATTCAAAGTCGGTCATTATTTGGCGGTTTTCTTGTTCGTAGGCGTGGTTAGCCTGTGTTAATATGTCTATTAGTTCTGTTATTCGTGGGTTAGTCATTTATACTAGCCTCCCAATTTATTATTTCTTCTACAAGCCATTCTATGAATATGCTGGTCATATCATCATGGAGATTGTGCCTGTTGCGGTGTTCGGTGATGCTTATGTAGGTATTTCCAAAAAAGATTAAGCTGGATAACCTCCAGTCAAAACGGCTAAAATGGCGGGTATCAAAGGGGTTGTCTAATATAATTTTGGCTCCATTGTCATTTATAGTTAATGAGGGTTCATCATGAAATCTGTAAAGAGCTTGGGATTCGTCAGGATGGAAATGAATGTGAATCAGCAAGGATTCCCCGGTATGCCTTCGAGAAAAGTGTGTGCCGCACATTCTGAATTGTAACGAAATATGTTCTTGGGGAGAGCTGACGTCTGCATTGTACCAAAAATAATGATGAGGTAGCCGGAGAAAATGCCCGTAGTAGTTTTCTTGTGCAAGCTGTACAAGAATTTCAGGGGCACCAACCACCTGTTCCGAGTTTAACTGCGCGATTGGAGAGGCATCCACCCTTGATATCCTGCTGAAGCTACCATAAATAAGGTTGTACGTAAGCGTGGACAGAGAAACACATACAAGTACGTACCAGGTAAGTTGCCAAATATCAAATGGGCGGCCTTTCTGCCGGCGGTAATACATTTTGGTGCAAATGGTAATGGTAGGGACGATGCACAGCAAAACGAACCCTACCCAATATGCAAATGACATGAAATGCGCCCCCTTCCTCAATAATTATACCACCACAGGGGATTCCGGGTCAAGCCCGTAATGGCATATCTGAGGGTGTCATTTCTGGCTTGACCCGGAATCCCCTGTGGAAAAACCGTACAAATCAAAAGGTATATAGTAATTTAACTTGAAAATGGGCTTCTGTCTTCGCCCAAAACGCGCCTGGTACCGCGCGTTTCGTGCTCGACACAAGACCCTTTTCAACTAAAATGACTATAACTCACATGGGTTGTACCTTGTTTGCCTATCATCATACCAGCGGGTGGGCTAATGAATATACACTTATTTTAGAAAGAGCAAGGAGTTGTAATTCAGCTGGATACAAAACATCTACTTTGTTCTAAAATAAGATGTATGGATAAATGGTCTTGCAAAATTTATTTACTAAGTATATAATAATAATGGACGCTAATTAATTGGGTTGCATTGTGACCTCATTTAGAGCAGGAGGGCGAAGCTTTGAAATATTTACTGGGCATAGATGGCGGAGGAACAAAGACAGCCCTTTGTGCCGTCAGCGTAGGCGATATGAGTAAAAATAGCTTTCCGTATAACGGCACAAGGTATGCTATGACTTCCGGTACCTCATGGCGGGAGCATGGCGCCAGTGGAGTGGCAGAAAAGCTTGCAGAGGCGGTTAATGGATTGTTGGGCTGCGGGCAAATTGCTGGAATGGTTATGGGGCTTCCTTGCTACGGAGAAAGTAATGAAGGTGATAGTGCTCTAGAGCAAGAAATTTCTCAGATTTTTCTAGATGTTCCCATATACATAACCAACGATGTTGAAGTGGGCTGGGCAGGCTCTTTGGCTTTGGAGCCTGGCATAAACATTGTGGCAGGCACAGGGTCTATTGCTTATGGCAAAGATGGTTCGGGCAAAACCGCCAGAAGTGGCGGGTGGAGCGAATTTTTTGGCGATGAAGGCTCTTGTTACTGGGTTGGTCGCAAAGTACTTGAAATGTTTTCTAAGCAGGCAGATGGACGTATTCCAAAAGATGCATTGTACGAAATCGTCCGTTGTGCGTTTGGCATTAATTACGATTTTGACATAATTGACCCTATTTACGAAAAATATATGCCTGTTCGTGAGCAGGTTGCGAGCCTGCAACTTTTGGCTAAAGAGGCTGCGCTTTTGGGGTCGGTTAGTGCACTTGAAATATACGAGCAGGCTGTGGATGAATTATACCTGCTGGCCGCCGCCGTCTATCATCAGCTCGATTTTTTTAAAAAGCCATTTAAAGTTTCATATACCGGCGGACTTTTTAAAGGTGGAGAGCTTGTGATCCCCCGGTTTTCGCAAAAACTTGAAAGCCTTGGCGGAGAACTGGTAGCTCCTTGCCTAAAGCCTGAGGAAGGTGCTGTATTGCTTGCTTACCAACGATTTTGCAAGGAGGCCTCATCATGACAATCAAAATTCATACCGTCATTTTTGATTTGGATGGCACCCTCTCGGATTCGGGAATTCTGACACTTGCCGCCATGGAATATGCTGCTCCGCAATTTAATTTACCTGTACCTACCATTGATGCGATTAAAAAAGCCACAGGGCACCCCAACCCTGAATTTTACTACATCTTGTTTCCGGATGGTGCGCGCGATAAAGTTTACGAAATGGGCCAGCTCGTTGAGCAGGAAGAGGCGCGTTTGCTGCCATCTGTTAAGGATAGGCTTTTGTTTGAGGGCTGCCGCGAGCTTATTTTTTCGTTAAAGGAAGCGGGCATTCGCTTGTGTATTGCCAGTACTGGCGACCATGACCATGTACACGGAATTCTTAATGCAACAGGAATTATTGATTTATTTGATAAAGTGGAGTGCGGGCGACCCGATAAATTTGCCATGTTGCACGAAATGACCTCTAATGGTGAAAAAGCCGGCTATATTATGGTAGGGGATATGATGAAAGACAGCGAAGGTGCACGTGCAAATGGCATAGTATCGATTGGGGCCTGCTACGGCTACTGCAAAAGGGAGCTGGGGGAATTTGATTATTATATCAATACTCCCATGGAGTTGCTGGATATTATTAGCGAGCTTGAAAAATGATTGGATACGATACAATGAAAATCACAGACAGAGACATAACAAATAAAGAACTCCAAGATATTTATGACGATTTCAAGAAAATTGAAATTCAAGATGGAATTCCGGATGCTCCGCAAATACGCCATCAGTTCATTGCTGAGGATAATGGTGCTGTGATTGGCTTCGCTTCCGGATTAACGAACCACAAGTGGTTTTATTTGTCCGATATGTGGGTACGCGAAGATTTTAGGCGACAAGGGCTTGGCGCGAAACTTTTAAAAATGCTGGAAGATAAAGTGAAGTCGGTTGGAATAGAGCATATTTACACATGGACCACAGGCTTTATCAATCCAAAGTTTTATGAAAAGCAAGGTTATAGGGTTTTTACTGTTTTTGAAGATTTTTGCGAGGTTAAAGGATATCATAAAATCGGCTATAGAAAAGATTTGGGGTGAATGAGTATGCATTTAGTACAAGAAATTATCACAAAACATAAAGCGGGCGACCATACTGGGATTTTTTCCAATTGCTCTGCTAATGAATATGTTCTTCGGGCTGTGATGAGAAGGGCGAAGCAGCATAATTTGCCTGCTTTGATTGAAGCCACCGCAAATCAAGTTAATCAGTTTGGCGGGTATACAGGCCAAACGCCACAGATGTTTGCAACTTGGGTTTTTGAGCTTGCTAAAAAAGAAAATTTTGACACCTCTATGCTCATTTTGGGTGGTGACCATTTGGGGCCGCTTACCTGGAGTACCATACCTGGTATAAGTGAAAACGAAGCCATGGCAAATGCTGAAAAATTGATATATGACTATGTACGTGCAGGATTTACAAAAATACATATAGATACAAGCATGCACCTTAGCTCTGATGACAAAACTAAACCTCTTTCCGATGAAATTATCGCAAAAAGAGGTGCAAGGCTTTGTCAAGTTGCGGAGAGCGCAGGAAGTCCGGTATATATTATCGGCAGCGAGGTTCCGATACCTGGTGGCGCTACGGAGTCAGAGAGTCTTGAAGTAACATCTGCGGATGACTGCAAAGCTACTATTGCCGCGTTCAAAGATGCCTTCTATGAGCGTGGGCTACATGAGGCATGGGAGCGCGTTGTGGGTGTGGTGGTTCAACCCGGTGTCGAATTTGGCGAGGACGATGTTTTTGTCTATGACCGCCAAAAGGCCGGAAGTTTGTGTCAAGCAATCAAGGGCAGCACACTGGTATTTGAGGGTCATTCAACGGACTATCAGCCCCGCTGGGCTTTGCATGAAATGGTCGAAGATGGCATTGTTATTCTCAAAGTAGGCCCGGCACTTACTTTCGCTTTGCGCGAGGCATTATTTGCACTTGAAAATATCGAAAAAATTATGATGCGGGGGCGTGGTGTAATTTTAAGTAATTTTGCAGATACATTAGAAACAGCCATGCTGGAAGTGCCTGGCAATTGGAATAAGCATTACCATGGAGATGGATTTAAGCAACGCGTTAACCGCGCCTATGGCTTTTCGGATAGGGTAAGATATTATTTGCCAGAACCATCAGTAAAACAATCCATCGAAAGACTTGTGAGCAATCTAAAGGATGGCGCGCCACTTCCATTACTAAGCCAATTTATGCCTATCCAATACCAGCGGGTGCGTGACGAAAATATGCAAAACACCGCTGATGAGCTTATCCTGGATAGGATTGGCAACTGTATTGACGATTATGTTTTTGCGGTAAAAGGATAGCCGTGTATGTGAATAATGCCTGTCATAACGGCACCAAGCATTGTTTCGGTGTGGTTTAGCTCAGATAGCAGCACATCCGGTACAAAGGGTACGTGGTTTTCTAGGATTTTCTTCCAGCGGTCAATAAAGAGTTTGCCTAGATTTGCACCAAGCCCACCCGCTATTATAATCGCTTCCGGATTAAGCAAAGCAGACATATTAACAAGCGCCATGCCGAAATTTTGAGCTATTTCGTCTATGATGTCAACGATTTGCTTTGCATTTGTGCTATCCCCGTTTTTATACCGTTCTATTAGTTTTATGAGGTCCTCGTCAAAATTATCCGAATCTAAATATTTGTTGATTTTGCTTCTGGAAAGCGATTCTTCCAAATATCCTATTTCTTCATATTTATTGCCCAATTTTTCTGGATTGGTTATCATAAATCCTATCTCGCCGGCCGCGCCATTTGCACCTTTGTAAAGCTTGCCATCAACTATATGAGCCGAGCCAAGGCCAACACCATAGGCAATATAAATGACATCCTTGTAATTTATGCCCGCCCCTTTCCACTGCTCGCCAATAACTCCAAGATTCACGCAGTTTTCCAACAGCACATCAGCTTCGAAGGCATCTTGCAAGGTTTCTACCATATCCTTTTCCGGAAATTTTTCGGTAAATGGCGCAAGAAAGCTGCGCCCATCTTTCATAATGCCGGGTATACCTATAACAATGCACAAAATATCATCCTTTGCCTTGCCTGCCTTGTCCAATATATCGTTAATCCGATTGTGTATTAGACCGATAATTTGCCTGCCATCGCCGGAAATATCAGTGCTATTGATGGCTTCTGTTCTGCTAACTTCATTTCCGAGAAGGTCCGCCAGCATTATCCTTATTCTAAAACGACCCAAATCTACGCCTATAATATATCCCCGTTGAGCGTTAAATGCAAGTACGGTTGGTTTTCGACCAATTGCATTGTCTCCGGAGCCAACCTCTATTATATAATTTGCTTCCAACATTTTTTTAACATTGGATGAAACAGCGGGAAAGCTCATGCTTAAATGCCTTGAGAGGTCGGCACGAGACATGTTGCCATCAAAGCGCAAAGAATCCAGTATCAATTGCTGGTTATATTCTGCAACAGCTTCGTGTGTTCTAATTTCAGATGATCTATTTTTATTCATATACGCACCTCGCCATATAAGCCGTATTGATGATAGCTCTGTTTTCAACATAATACTACAATATACCTACTTTGTCAAATTAGTAAAAAATACGCTTGACAAACCATTGATATATAGCTATAATAGATAATAAGGGTCGCTTAGTAATTATATGCTTTGTGCATAAATCCTAATTTAGCGACATGGTATTATCAACCTGATAAGCGAAAGGAGCGTTTTAGAATGAAGAAATTACACAAGCATCTAATGTTTGTAGCGGTTACGATTTTGGCAGGCACCTTGCTATTTGCGGCATGCGGAGGTAATGACAACGATGGGCACGATCCACGCGCGTTTCAGGAAGTTCCGGCGGGTGATTGGAATACACCCTTTGCACAGCCAGTAAATGTTACTGCTGTTGGCAACCAGGGGGCTCATTGGGCCTTTGCATCCGGCGATAGCGTTGCCTACAGCCCATGGACTCGTCTTTTTGCAGAAGAGCTCAACATTCACGTTGATTTTTTATGGACCTCTGTAGAAGAATATGATACCAGATTGAACATGGATATTGCAGCCGGCAATATACCTGATGTGTTCCATATACCTACAGCAAATATCCTCCTGTTCAATCAGCTGCTTGATGCGGGCATGCTGCTTGACCTTACAGATGCATATAACAATTACGCATCTCAACGCATTCGTGATTTCCAAAATATGGACCCATACACAATCCAAGGTTTCATGCGTGATGGCAGAATCTATGGCATCCCGCGCTATTATTACGGTCAAATTGACCAACCCTGGCATATGTGGATACGTAATGATTGGCATCAAGCGGCAGGTTCTCCTGAAATTAGAACTGTTGCAGACCTAGAAAACCTGGCAAGATATTTCATGGATGTACACGGCGCTTCCTATGGTATTGCTGTAGCAAATGACTTGCAATGGCTGTTTAGAACTGCCCCAATGTTTGGCGCTTACATAGGCAATGTAATGGACCATCAATATTTCTGGATGCCGGATGAAACCGGTCGTCTTAGACCCGGCATTTCTTTCCCAGAGTTTATGGTAGCCCTTGAACATTGGCAGCGTTGGTTTGCTGAAGGTATTATCAGCGCAGACTTTGCAACAATGGATAATCCAAGAGTTGAAGAAGACATAGTAAATGGCCTGGTAGGCATACAGCCTTGGTGGCAGTGGTGGGGCTGGATGAATGGCCCAACCATCACAGCCTTGCAAGGCGAAGATGCAATTTTCTATCCTTTTAATTTACCAACCCTTGATGGCAACCCTGCAAGAGGGCAGATTTTCTTTCCTAACCTCGGCGTTATTGTAGCCAGCGCAGAATTTGAGAACCCTGCGGCTCTCATGAAAATTTTGAGCATGGTAGAACATATGAGAGCCAGCCCGGATGCTAACCTTACGCCGGAGCAGCTAAGTTATTTCATGGACGATGACCGTGAACATTCGATGACCGATACTTTCTCCATAATTAACCCTGCTACAGACATGGAACAGTTTATCTACGTTGCAGAAGCACTTAGAACGGGCGACAGCAGCCAACTGTTTACAACGGGTATGCAGCAGAAATATACCCAAAGCATGGCGTGGATTAACAATAGGGAGCCGCATGGTATAGGCGCTTACCTGCAGATGGGTGCCGGTGACAGAAGTGCTTACGCAAGGTCTCAACATCTGTTTGACAACAACCGCACGGTGCAAACCGGGCTGTGGGGTCCATTGCCTCCGGAATTTGCAGCAGCCGGTACAACAGGCGACCTTATCCTTGAAGAGGTTACGCAAATTATCATGGGCAACAGACCTGTGAGCCATTTTGAGACTGTTCTTGAGCAATGGTATGCCCAAGGTGGTCAGCTTAAAGAGGATATTGTAAACGAACTTTTCGGCAACGGTAACTAATCTCTCTAGCGAATTAGAGGCCAGGCCCAGTGCCTGGCCTCTAATTTCTAGCTTCTAGGATAGGAGGTTTATTATGGGACCTAATAGCGTGCCGAATATTCCACTCGGGGCTTCTAAGAGCGAAAAAAGCCAGCGGTATTTCGGCGGCGGCAAAAGGATAGTAAAGCGTTTCAAAAAAGAATGGCCCCTGCATTTGTTGATTTTGCCCGCTCTGATTGTTACTGCTATTTTTTCTTATGGGCCAATGTATGGACTTATCATGGCTTTTCAAAATTTTAATCCGGCCCTTGGTTTTAGCGGCTCTAATTGGGTGGGGCTTGATAACTTTAGATGGCTTTTTTCTCAAGATGCCTTTGTGCGTACAATTCCGAACACCCTTTTTATTTCGATGGGCAAAATTATTATAGGCACCATAGCATCCGTTGTTTTTGCTCTGCTGCTGAACGAGATACGTATCAACGCTTTTAAGCGGGTTTTTCAGACAATTGTTTATATTCCTAATTTTATTTCATGGGTTATTATGGCGGGTGTTTTGCAGACCATTCTGGCTTCTGATGGCGTTGTGAATGTCTTCATAAATATGCTGGGATTTTCAAATGTACCGTTTTTAACAGATGCTGGAACTTTCCCTTGGACCATGATTTGGACAGATGTATGGAAAACATTTGGCTTTGGCACGGTAGTATATTTGGCAACAATAACATCCATGGACCCTGGTATGTACGAATCTGCGGCCATTGATGGTGCCGGCAGGTTTAAACAGGTTATCAAAATTACATTACCATTAATGGGCCCTATTATAGTGCTGATGGTAACGCTGGCCCTGGGAAATGTACTAAATGCTGGCTTTGACCAAATATTTAATCTATATTCGCCCATTGTATATTCTACAGGTGATATTATTGATACTTATCTGTTTAGGATTAGCTTCACGGGCATACCGCAATTTTCCATAGGTGCTGCGGTTGGCCTGATGAGGTCTGTGGTATCAATGGTTCTTATATCGGTGTCTTTGTGGGTTGCATACAAGGTTGCCGGCTACAGAGTATTCTAGGAAGGGGGAGCTCACATGCATTTTAAAACCAGAGGCGAAAAAATCTTTTCGGTTTTCAATTATATTTTCATCATATTAGTATGCTTGACCTGTGCGCTGCCTATCGTGCATATTTTGGCGGTTTCCTTTAGTGCTCCTGCTTATGCATCGGGAGGTCATGTGACTTTATGGCCTATGGGGTTTTCTACCGAGGCATATCAATTTGCTTTTGCAACAGGTAGATTTATGACGGCTTTTGGAGTTTCGATACAGCGGGTTATACTAGGTGTTGGCATCAATATGATTTTGATGGTAACGGTTTCATATCCATTGGCAAAGTCGGCTGTAAAATTTAGTGCGCGCAATTACTATATGGCTTTCTTTGCCATCACCATGATTTTTGGCGGTGGGCTTGTTCCGTTTTTCATATTACTTTCAAATCTAAATATGCTTGATACAATTTGGTCATTGGTATTGCCCGGCGGCTTACCTGTGTTTTCAATGATTATTCTAATGAACTTCATGCGCAGCCTTCCGGATGAGCTGGAAGAGGCCGCAATGGTTGATGGGGCAGGGTATTTTACCATTCTTTTTAGAATATTGCTGCCTGTTCTAAAGCCCGCGCTTGCGACGGTTGCTTTGTTTTCGTTTATATTCCACTGGAACGAGTGGTTTCTGGGTATGCTGTTTATGAACAATCCGGATAATTACCCGCTACAAACCTATTTGCAAACCTTGCTGGTAGATTTTCGTTCTCTTATGCGTACATTTAGCGGCGACCATATGCAGTTAATTCAAAGGCTCAACGAGCGTACTGGACGCTCTGCGCAACTATTCCTTGGTATGCTGCCTGTATTGGTTGTGTATCCGTTTTTGCAGAAGTATTTTACTAAAGGTTTGGTATTGGGAAGCGTTAAAGAATAGGAGATGAATAAATGGATTTATTTGAAAAGTTTTATGGGGTTTCGCAGGACTATTTTGAGAGCAAAGCTTGCGGACATACCGCACGTGAAATTGCTCACCAACCGGCCATGTGGCGCGCGCTATGCAGCGTATTACAAGAAAACAAGCAAGCAATTCACAACTTTTTGTCGCGCATAGGTACGCTTAGCGATATACGTATCATTACAACAGGTGCGGGCAGTTCTGGCTTTGTGGGGCAGGCGGTAGCGGGCTTTGCTGCGCAGAACGGCGGAGTGCTTTGTGAACCCATTCACACTACCGATATCGTTTCTGCACCAGATGCCTTTTTGGTTGACAGGCCCACGCTTTTGATTTCCTTTGCAAGGTCGGGCAATAGCCCGGAATCGGAAGGGGCTGTGCGCTATGCTCGCAAACGAATTGCGAATTTATACGAGATTGCCATTGTTTGTGATGGTGATAGCAAGCTTGCTGCAACCACCAGAGAGTCTTCAAAAGGCTTGGTCTTGGTAATGCCCGAAGGCACGAATGATAAAGGTTTTGCCATGACGAGCAGCGTGTCTTGCATGACCTTAGCTGGCTTTGCCTTGTTTAATGCCGACAGAATTGATGAAATTGCACGAGATATTGCGACTTTGGCTGACCATATGGAAGGCCAAGGGGCATCCATGGTTAAAAGCGCAAAGCAGTGTGCCAAGTGGGGTTTTGAGCGCGCCTGGTACTTGGGAAGCGGCCCACTTACTGCCTTGGTTCGCGAGGGCGCATTGAAAATGATGGAGCTTACCAATGGCGCAGTGGTCGCTGGACATAATAGCTCTACAGAATTCCGCCACGGCCCCAAAACTGTGCTTAATCCCAAAACACTAACGGTGCATTTTGTTTCTAATGTGCCTTTTACCGCACAATATGATATGGATTTGCTGGGGCAGCTGTATGAAGAAAGTGACGGATACAAAGTGATTGCGATGCATGATGCGAATGATACTGTAACAGCGCATTTAGGCATAGCTTATGCGGCTTTGGGATATGGTTTTGCGGCAGATATATGTGTGGGTATGCAAGGGCTCGTATTTATGCAGCTACTCTCTATGTTTACCTCGCTTACCCTGGGTGTGACCACGGACAACCCATCACCGAGCGGTTTGGTAAATCGTGTTGTGCAAGGAGTTACAGTATACAATCTTTGATAACGAAAGGATGGCAGACAATATGAGCAAAAAATTTACATTTATTGGCGCAGGTTCATTGGGCTTTACAACGGGACTGGTACGTGATATACTGAGCTTTGATGCTTTTAAAGATTGCGAAATACATTTGATGGATATCCACGAAGGCCGCTTGGCGTACGCTGAAAAGGCCGTTAACAAATTGATTGCGGCGGGAAAATATCCGGCAAAAGTATATGCCACAACCGACCGCAAAAAGGCTCTGGAAGGCGCAGATGGTGTGTTAATCACGATACTTCAAGGGGGCGTGGATGTTTGGCGGCATGATATTGAGATACCAAAAAAGTATGGGATTGATATTTGCGTAGGAGATACACGTGGGCCTGCGGGCGTAATGCGTTTTTTGCGCACCGCACCTGTGATGTTGGAGATTATCCGAGATGTAGAGGCATTGTGCCCAAATGCTGTTGTACTTAATTACACAAATCCAATGGGTATGCTATGCAGTTATTTACAGCGCATGAGCAAGGTCAATATAACTGGTCTTTGCCATAGTGTGCAGGGCACGGCAGAAATGCTTGCACAGTGGATTGGTGCAAAGCCGGAAGAGGTTACATATAAATGCGCTGGTATTAACCACACTGCTTTTTATCTGGATTTTAAATGGAATGGCGAAGATGCTTATCCGCTAATTAAAGATAAGGTGCTAAATGACCCAGTTGTGGCAAAGGCCGAGCAAGTTCGTAATGAGATGTATTTACAATTAGGCTACTATCCAACGGAATCTTCGGGTCATAATTCCGAATATCTTCCTTGGTTTAGAAAACGCCCAGATTTGATAGAAAAGTATTGTACACACGGCACTAACTGGAATCCTGGTGAGTATGCCTATATTTTAAAAGAATACATGGATGCAGAAGCAACATGGGAAGTTCGCTTTAATGAATATTTAAATGAAACAGAAGTTGACTTAGAACCGGGCGGAGAATATGCAGCCAATGTGTTTAATGCTTTGTTCGGTGACGGTTCACCTTTCATGTTCAACGGGAATCAATTGAATGACGGCTTGATCAGCAATGTATCACAAATTGCGTGTGTTGAAACGCCTGTGCTTGCGTCTCCGGCGGGGCTGCAATATTTCAATGCAGGGGCATTGCCGGAAAATCTTGCGGTTTTGGTGGATTTGTCTGCTAGAATTGAAGTAATGGCAGTTAATGCGGCTATAGAAAAAGACTTGGAGAAAGTTGTACAGGCCAACTTGTTTGACCCTCTTACTGCCAGTGTTTTATCTATGGCTGAAATTAGAGAGATGACCATGGAAATGTTCGAAAAGAACAAAGCTTACTTAACTTACTTTAAGGAGAACTAATAGCTCGTGTTTGGTAGCGAAAAAAACATAAGGCATAATCTTCGCTTATTTTTTATCGACGGTATCGTTTTTATGCCTGCGATGACATTGATTTCTATAACAACAGTAATACCTTATTTTTTAGAACAGCTAGGTGCCTCAACACTGCAGATAGCCATGGCCGCTTCAATGGCCATGGTTTGTACTTTTATTACGCAGCCACTGTTTGGGTCTTTAGCTTCGCGCGCTCGTGAGTTGCGTAGGACATTTGGCAAGATATTGTTGACCCAAAGAACGATTTTTCTTGTATTTGTGTTGTGCATCCCGCTGTTTTCAGCGAACCCTCCTATGTTAACCTGGATGTTCCTTGCTTTTTGGGGAGTTTTTAACATTTTTGTTGGCTCGTACAATGTGTTTTATACGTCACTTTTGATGAAGTTATTGCCGCCGGAAAAGCGCGGTGCAGTGCGCGGCGCCGGATTTGCAATAGGTTCAGGCCTCGGTGTAGCAATGGCAGCATTAATTCCTATGGTCCTTAGCCGCGTAGTTTTCCCATATAATTTCGTGTTAATTTTTTCAATAGGTATTCTGTTCTTGCTTGTAAATGGCACATTGTTTCTTCTCATGAAAGAGCATGAAGATATTGAGTCTCGCGAACCGATGGGAATTGTGCAATATATTAAAGGTTTTCGCACTTCCATTTTGAGCGATGTGCCATTTCGTACTCTAATTTTGACAAGCACTTTTCTTGTCATTGCAAATTCTCTGCTCCCCTTCTACACCGTTTATGCAATACGTATTTTTTCAGCAACCGAATCTAATGTTGCAACGCTTGCGGCGCTTGCTGTTGTCTCAAATGCCATAGGTTTTATTGTTTTCGGATTGGTTATTGACCGCCGAGGCCCATTTTCAGCACTGGTTATTGCCGCTTGCATGATTATATCAGCGGCTATATTTGCATTGGTAACAAATACACTTATCTTGCTGTTTGTCGCATGGGTACTTGCGAATTTAGGGGCTACAAGCTACGGTATGACCGCGTCGTTGATGCTTGGAGAGGTCACTCCTGCCGGAAAGTTACCACTATATGTGGGTGTACTAACAACCATCTCATTAGCTACTTCTTCTGCGGTACTATTACTTCTTGCACCCACCCTTGAGCACATGGGCTTTGCACCGCTGTTTTTAACTGTGCTTATCTGTGGGGCGGCTGGCCTTTTTGCAAGCCTGTTTATTCTCCGAAAACATCTCGTAAATAAACACTCAACTTGATATCGGACCTTATATAGTAATTCTACTTAAAAACAACCTTTGCGCTTTTGCAAAGCGAAAGCGCAAGGATTGGCAAAAAATCAGGCTCGAAAATTCATTCAACCATTGACGCTTATTGAACGCAGATTCTAAATGACGGGACACTAAGAATTTTTGACGATTACGGTAATTTCCTCACAAAAACCGCAGGGAGCGTACTGCCATGATTGAAAAGACCTCAGAAAACATGAAGAAAGCCCCTAAGCCAATGCGATTATTATTAATTGCTCTTTTTCTGATAGCAATCTTGACCTCATCAGTCTTTTTATGGGTCACGGAATTTAGCTTTGAAAGAAATCTATCAGGGCAAGCAACAGATACTGTTGGAGAAATCGTTGAGAATTATGCACCCATCCCCGGCTATGGCCTAGAACCCCCTACACCCGTAATATCCCCAATAGCTGCCGGAAACGCCCTATCCATGGTAATAACAGAAGATGGTAGCCTATGGGCCTGGGGATGGAACAACAATGGTCAGCTTGGCGATGGCACAGATATAGACCGATATTATCCAGTTAAGATAATGAGCGATATGGTAGCTGTGTCTTTAAATGTCGGAGACATCCCACTTTCTGGCAGAAGTAATACACTTGTCGCAGCCTTGGCATCAGATGGCACTTTGTTCACTTGGGGCACTGATATTAGAGAAATGGATTATGGACTTGGCTTTTTTCCTGACCTACTGTTTACTGGTCTTTTATCTTCACCCCTTGAGGTGATGAACAATGTGTCTGACTTTTCAGCAGGCAATGGCAGGATTTTGGCAATAACATCAGATGGCACTTTGTGGGGCTGGGGCACGAGTGTGCCAACCGATGGCGGTTTGAGCCATCAGCCTGCACCTGTTCAGGTGATGAGCGATGTTATCTCTGTTTCGGCAGGAGGTATGGCTTCTAAGTCAATATTGTCTGACAACACTTTATGGGGCTGGGGAAGCAATAGGTTTGGTCAAATCAGCATGAATAATCAAAACCTTTCTTACTCAACCCCTGTAGAGATAATGGATGATGTAGTAAACATCGTCACCGGAACCTCTCGCAATTTTGCTATAACATCCGATGGCACTTTATGGGGCTGGGGCAGTAATGCCAATGGCCGCCTTGGAGACGGAACTAACGAAACCCGATACTATCCAATTCGCATGTTAAGTGATGTTTTATCAGTTTCAGCCGGACTGGAGCACACCATGGCAATAACATCAGACGGCATCCTATGGGGCTGGGGATATAATAGGTCGGGTCAACTTGGTGACGGAACAACTGAAAATCGCCTTTCCCCAATCCGCATAAAGGATGATGTGGTTTATGTATCTGCCGGAGCGGCACATACTTTAGCAGTAACATCAGATGGCGCATTGTGGGCATGGGGTAGCACAAGATTAAACCTGCCCGACCGTGACATCGCCCAAAATCAGATGTATCCAGTCAGGGTTATGGATGGTATACTTTTGCCGTAGACAAACGGATTCAATCTCTATCGTTACGAGTGGCAGATATCAAAAAGTGTCAATGTACAAGAAGCCATAAATCATTTTAGCTTTTTTACTTGTGCCTAGATAGTGAAAATAAATAATCGAAGGTCGCCAATGCAAAGTAAAACTTGATACGACAAAGCTGTTACTCATAATTCGGCAACAGCAGAGGAATCTGCAGCGGCTTCTCAAGAGCTAAACTCCCAAGCGGAGATGTTGGGTGAAAAGGTTGCATTTTTTAAGCTTAGAAATGATTCCTAGAGCGCTTAACTTGAAAATAAGTTTCTGCATTTCAATGAAAACAAGCCTTGAAAGTGCGATGCTTTCAAGGCTTGTTTTATAAACATGCTACCCCTTCTCGCTAACGCCAGAAGCTTATACGGTTTTCTCTTGGAATATACATGCCATGAACTTCAGTTACTCCGAATACTTCATAGAACTCATCAAGTTGAGATAGAATAAAGTTTGCTCTTAGTACGTGTGGCAGATGTGGGGAGGTCTGCATTATAAATTGCGCAACCTCTGGAGACATGCGCGTTGCCCAAACCCTTCCCCAAGATTCCATTACAAGCCCAACATCGGCACCATCCATTCTGCTTGCAACTGTTACTACAACCTCCATTGCGCCTAAATCTGTAACTGCCTCGTTAACATTAAGAGCTCCGATGAGATTTACACCCACAAACTCAATAGAATCAAGGATTTCTATAACCCTTGCGATGCGTTCGCCAAAGGCTTCAAAATCTTCTGGTGCCCACCAGTTTGTCATTGTGCCGTATATGTCAAACTGTGAACCCATTGGGTCAAATGCATGAACAAATTCATGTGCAATTATCGCACCTATAGCACCTAGATTTTGCTCTCTTGTGTTATTTATGCAATAAATAGGGTATTGCAAAATGCCGGCAGGGATAATTATTGCATTTTCCATCATGTTGTAAAATGCATTTACTACGGATGTAGGTGTATTTTCCCAAATGCTGATATTTGCAGGTCCATCAAGAAGTTCCAGCCAATAATTGTAATTAAACCTAGATAAGTTTTCCATAAAATCAATCAGATTTCCGCCTTCAGCTTGAGGAATAACTTCAAATTGCATCTCTTGTACGGGTTCATCCGGGAATGCAATAAATGCCGTAACGGAATCTAATTTTACGATAGATGCAGTCCGGGTTTCTTCAGTCATCCAAGGGATATCATGTATCATATCTCTCATTACATCTCTGATGTCTTCAACCATTTCTGTCACATCATCTTTTAATTCTTGAGAACTAAATCTTTGATAGTATGCATTTGAGAATGTTCTCCACATCATAGAGGCAACAAACCGCTGACCACGATCCTCAATAGTTAATTCGCCACCGACAGGTTGTCCAAGCAAAATAGACATCAAACCGTCATCAAGACCTGAGAATTCATCATCTAAAACAGATGATAATGATGAGAATATGTGTACCAATGCAGCATCTTGCAGAACTTGAAGGTTTTCTTCTATATATAGGCTGTTAATAAATGCTATATGATCCAGATAAGGGCTATATACATTCATTTCTATCGCACGTCCGAAGAACTCCTCGCTAAATGAGAGGCTTTGGGTGACGTTAGTAGCGTCTAAAACCTCATCCCATGTAACCATAGTAAAAAGAGTTTGTATATCTGCATAAGCTTCAGCCGGAAGCATATATGCGGCACGACTCTGTTCAATCGCAAATAACGCTGCTGCCCTTTCCTCTAAATATTCCGTCTCTCCAATATGCGCCAGCATTGTGGCTATCATATCTATGTAAGCATCATGAACAACGGCTAGGGCTGGATTGTCCGCATAAAGCTCCCTTGAGCCCATTCTAAGAGGGGTGGCTGATATATATGCTGCCCATTGGGTTGCGTCAACCCTTGTGTCCCTTGTGAAGCTCAATGAATAAAACGGAATCAGATTAAAATATGCAGAATATGCTTCTGCTAACTCTAAGAGCTCTTCGATAGAGGAAGTGTTTCTTACTGCCTCGAAATAAGGCTCAATCAAGCTCATGGAAGCAATTCTTGTTTCGTTGTCAAGGAACATGTTGTAAAGCTCGCGTATTCTCCATTCATCTGAGCCGGGAATTAGGTTTGGATTGTTCAAAATTTCTGTTAGAATTACTTCCTGTTGCTGCCTTACAACATTAGAAACATCACCGAAAGACCATGCAAAGATATCGCCGGGATGCATAACGCCTGTAGCCAAAAATTGTCTATTTACATATGCAAAGAAATTGTCACGCAAATCTACTTGCTGTAGCGCGAATGGTGTGCCAGGCTCGATCAAAAACGCCAATGTTACTGCATCGATAAATTCGATTGCTTGACCTAATGTTAGCTGCAATGTTTCAATCAGCTCTATGTCCACCATTGTCAAATCAAGTATAACAGATGCCGATGGTACTGCCCAAGCAGGAATAGAAAGCCCTGTAACTTGAGATACCCTTGAGCCATCAAAGCCTATAATATTATTAACGATAACGGCCGCTTCCGCACCGGATATTGCATAATCTGGAAAAAAGCTTCCGTTACTATCTCCAATCATAAAGCCGCGCTCATTTACGCTCATTATTGCTTCCGCAAATGGATGATCAGCTGGTACATCCGAAAAGCTTGGATAACCATCAACAGATGGAAGCTGGAATGCCTCGCTTACAAGTGCTGCAAACTGGCCTCTTGTTACTGTGTCGCTCATTTGAACCGCGACTACTACATCTTGCGATGCATCCGTTGCCATCACAGGCATAAGCGGCGTGATGAGCAGGATCGCCATCAACAACACAGCGCTTAATTTCTTAATTGCCCTTTTCATATCTTACCTCCTTAAAATTGGTGTTAAAGTCATTATATCATACATCTCAGTTTTGTACAGGCTAAAAATAATACACAAAATAGAGCTAGAAAAAACAACCATGAAGACATCATGTTTTCATGGTTGTTTTATGGGTTAGTTCGGCTTTCAAATTATAGCTCAAATTAAATACTATCCATTGCTCCATAATTTAGGCATAGAAGGTATTCGGGGCACATATTCTACCACTCGCCCCCTGCATCGCTTCTTCTTTAGTATGTAATATTATGATGTTTCATGGTGCGATGATGTTGGTGTAATCAGTACCTGTGTTTATTATTTCATCTACCAGCCACTGTATGAATATGCTGGATATATCATCATGCAGGTTGTGGTTGCGACGACGCTCATCAAGCAGTATGACCACATTTTCGATAATTATGTAGTTATAAAGACGCCAACTCATGCTAGGACGGCTACGGTGGCGGATATCAATCGGGGCATTTAGGCGAAAACTGGTTCCGTTGCTATTTTGGGTTAACACAGATTCATTAAAGCTGGAGCGTGCATGGTACTTGCTAGGGTGAAACTCCATACGGATAATCAATGACTCTTCGGTATGTCTTGGGTGAAAGCTCACACAACGTATGCCGAAAAATAAATCAATGCGCTCATCAGGTGAATGGAAATCCACATCATCCACAGAATCCAAATGAGGAGTCCAGTGCAAATGTGAATATGCATGAGTGTTTTGCTCTAAAATTTGCACTATAGCATTTGGTGCATTATTTATCTGTTCCACGCTCAATTGTGCAATTGGTGAAGCATCAACCCTAAAAACATTGCTGAAATGATTCATAAATAGATTGTATGTGATTAAGATTATTGGGATTACAACAAAGAGACTGCCGCCCCATCGCCAGCTATCGAATGGGCGGGTGCCTTTTAGCTTATTGGGCAGGGCAGTAATTGTTAAGAGGGTGAGGCAAAATAGGATGAAGGTAATCCAGTATGGTAATGACATGGCGAATACCCCCTTTTTAATTATTGTACCACCACAGGGAATTCCGGGTCAAGTTCGGAATCCCCTGTGGGAAAACTGCGCAAATCAAAAGGCGCAACCTACATGATTGCACCCCGTTTACCTATAATCATGCCAGTAGGTGGACTGATAATATCCATTTTATCGCTAATCAGCTTCCGTGTTTATTATTTCATCTACCAGCCATTGTATGAATATGCTGGACAAATCATCATGCAAATTGTGACGCTGCCGCAGTTCTCTAAGTATGACGGTGGTATTTCCTATGCGTATGGTGCTTTGCAGAAGCCAATCTGCATCATCACTTTGATTGCGAATATCATTAGGATGTCGCAAAAAAGCCTCGGTGCCGTTGTTGTTTTCAATATATGTGCCCCATTGGCTTGCAGGGTCAGAGTGAACTCTAGGTCGTACATCATAAATTGCATCCTGCTCGCAATAGTATTGGCGTATAGCTATGCTAAAGGATGTTCCGGAATGTCTGGCGGAAAGATATCCGGATTCTATTTGCAAAGGTAAAAGATAAAAACTATAGTTAAAGCCCAAACCGCCACCAGATGGTATTTGAGATATCGTCCCAAACCAGCGAACAATACCGTCATCCTCATCAAGCTGCATCAAAAAATCTCCTGCTTGCCCAATCTGCTCTGCGCTTAGTAAAGTCAGCGGAGAAACATCTACCCTTGATGTGCTGCTAAAATATTGATAATACGGAAGATGTGCATAGAAAACTATTACAGGCAGAATCAAAGCATATGTCACAAAGCGCCAGTTGTTATAAGGGCGGCTTTTACCCAGGCGTCGGTGTATTATGGTGTTGATGATGATACCGCTGATTATTGTGGGAATGGCGCATAAAAGAATTAGCACTATCCAATATGATAATGGCATGATATTCGCCCCCTTCCCATGATGATTATACTATAATAGGTCATTACGGGTCAAGTTTTTGCGGAATGGATAAATCCATTCCTTACGCGTAAAGGGCACAATCCATATGGATTGTGCCCTTTTTATGCCTTGCTATTATTGCCTCAGCGGACTAATGAAGATTTGGTCTAAGGTAAAGCCTGTTTTGCGGCGTATTACGTCTTCAATTTGCGCTATCTCCTGGTCGGTTAGCTGTGGTGTATCTACAACCACATCCACGGAATTGTCGCCAATGCGCACATATACCTCGGAGAAGCCTTTGGCCTCTATCAAGGCTTCGGCGGCGGTTTCGCGCTCTATTCGTGTTTGGATTTCTAGTAGCTGGTCGGCAGTAGATGCCCGCTGGTAGGAATCAATATTTGTGTTGTTTATCATCTCTGTTAATGATGACATTTGGCTGCTGCGGGCCTGTTCGCGGTTTAACTTGGCTTGGATAAAGAACGAGGAGTCGTTAGCTGAATTTACAAAGACGGCGGTGCCCGGTTCGGCCTGCCCTTCTGCAGTGTAGAACGATATTGTGGGGTCGTGGTTGAAATCAAGATTGCCCGCCTGGTCCAGTGTGGTATTTACCACGGCCACTTCTTGGCCCAGCGTGTCATCCATAATGAGGGCCATAATCTCATCAGCGCCCGTTAAGGCAAAGCCACCATCGGCTACGGCCGAGCTGTTATCCATAAAATTAAGATACCCTGCCACGGCTATCATCAACACCAGAGCAGAGATGATTACGTGGTTTCTCTTTACACTAAATGTGGGCCTTCTGTTATTGCTCATAAAATATCCTCCTTAATTTTGCATTTCCAATACTTGGATGCGGTGGGGTGCAATGCCTAATGCGGCCTGTGCGGCCCGTGTTAGCGCATCGCGCACGACCACATCGCCGCCGCCCTGCGCCACGATGATAATGCCTTCTATGGCGGGGCTTATTTCTTGCAGCATAAGGGGTGCCTCGCTGCCGTCGCTTCGCCGTACCATTACGTAGGTGTTGGAAGCGTTTGTTGTATGTATGCTGCGAACCCCTCCTTCGCTATCGGTTTCTGTGGTGGCGGCTATGTTTTCCTGGCTGTTTTGTGCGAAAACATTTGCGGCATTGCCCATGGATATCATCACGCGCACATTGCCGGCACCGGCTACAAGGCTTAAAATATCTTCCAGCTGCTGCGTTAGATATGAAGATAGCGTCATCGCTTGAGCTGTGTGTATGCCTTCATTTTCTGTGTAGTCGTGATATTGTGTGTTGTCCGTTGTAAATGGCAATACATTGATGTTAGGGCCATCTCCCATACGAGAAAAGATTTGGCTGGCCAATAGCAGCAATACGCCGCATATCAGCATAATTACCAATGTGGTGCGTGATACGCCTTTTTTGTCACCTTTTTCAGTTAGCTTCTTTAGAGTCTCTAGCATTATTCCACCTCATTTGTATTAATGCTCGTTTATATATATATTGTCCTGTGACAGGTTATAGAAGTCCGAGATTGCACTTTTCAATGAGATAATTCGGGGCGATTCTTCAATTTCAGACGGTGTAGGTTGTCCGCGGGTATTGATGGCTGGTGTGATGCGCACGGGGTCTATTCGGACTAGGCGGTCGGATATATCATCCTCACCAACCGTTAGGTGAATAGTGAGAATTGCGCCGAAGTCTGCGCCGGTATCTATAGAAAATTCGGCGTGATGCAAGGTGAAATTGTGATTGGATACTATGCGGGAAAGTTGCTGTGTTAACGACTGTGTATATGTCTCAATAATTGTGTCGATCTGCCCCTGTCCCGCATCTTCTATATGTTGCGCCATCACCGCCCTATCGTGCTGCAAAGCCGCATCTGAAAAAAAGTCTCCGCTGCCGCCGGAAATAGCATTGATTACACCCGCCAAAGGTATTGTAACAAGGAATATCAGGATAATACCAAGCACCAAATTAATATACGGCTCAAATTTTTTGCCGGGCGATATGATAGCTATAAAGCTGGAGAAAATAAGGAAAACAGCGATATTGCGGATGTATTCGGATACTATTTGCATAAACACCTCGCCCTTTTTCGTGTATTTTAGTGCCTTTTCGTGGTTAAAAAGAAAAAGAAGCAAGCATAATCAATACGATAAATATAAACAGAAACGCTGCCAACACACACACTCCCAGCACCAAAGCGGCATAACCCCCCATTGTATCAATGGCTTCTACAATGCGCTCGTCACATATAGGAGCAAGCAGTGCTGCCGATATCTTGTATACGACCACAAAAGCTGCGACTTGCAATATGGGCACAATACTGATGGCTATTGCGGCTACCAGCAAAGCGGTTGAAACGGCGCCACGGGCCGCGGCAGAATAATACAGCGCCGTGTCTATTGCGCCGGACAGGGCTTGTCCGACCACGGGTACTGCAGAAACTGCCGTGCGCGTGCCGCGAATGGCTATTGTGTTGATTATTGGCGTGGCGATGCGCTGAAAGCCCAGCACAGCCACAAATATCAGCGCGATACCCTTTAAGCCAAAACCTATACCTTTTTGCATGATTTTTGAAAGCTTGTCCAGCGATTCTTTTTCGGAAAGATAGCTTACCAGCGAGATTACTGCGGCAAAAATCAGCACTGGGGCTATGATGCGGTCAATAAATATGGTTAAGAAGGTTGAGGCGAATAGCAATATCGGAGCAAATGCACCTGCGCTTGCCAGATAACCGCCGCTGGCTACAAGGCCGATTATGATGGGAGCGCTGCCCATTAGCAGTGTGATTATATCGCTGACCATAGATGTCATGATATACAAGGCCACGGAAAATGTGCGAAAAAGCATAGCCATGATAAGTACATAGCATATGTAGAAACCTAGCTTGCTAAGGCCGCTATTTGTAAAGGATGATGTCATAGCCTTGAAAAAGGCCGAAAGTATTGCGATTATCAACATATGCCGCAGCAAGTGGAATAAAGCCGAAACTTCTGTAAAAATGCCTGCTAATATCCAATTGAAAATATTACCGATGGACAAATCCAGCTCTCCGCGCAGCGCGGATATGGTGATGTCTGTGAGGCTGATGGCCTCGCCGGGGAATATGTAGCCAATCATTAAATCTATTTCATCCAGGCCAAGGCCGTGGATATGCTCGTATAAAGGTTCCATGCCGACCCGCCTTCTTCTGTGAATTAATAATTACGGTATTATCGTAACCACTTGCTCTACCAGTGATATAATCACTGGTGCAGCTACGCCCATAATCAACACCTTGCCCGCAAGCTCTACCTTGCTGGCTATAGCCCCTTCGCCTGCATCATTGCATATTTGCGCGCCAAACTCTGCGATATAGGCTATGCCGATGATGCGTACGACAACAAGTATATATTCTTGCCCCTGCGACAAATATGTGGTGATGATATCCACAAGGGTTACAAGTCCGGCCAATTGCGGCACTATAAGCAAAAATATCAGCAGTGCCACGGCCAGGCTTATCAATATGGCAAAAAGTGGTGTGTCGCGCTTTAAGGTCATGGCCAGTATCATGCCTATAATGCCTATTGCAGCTATTTGGAATATGTCCGCGCCCATGATGCAGCACCTCCTTTACAACGGGCGGGCGGCAAGGTGCCCGCCCCTACATAGGTTTGCCCCGCTGTGTCACAGTTGGAAGAGATTCTGCACGGCATCAAAAAAGTTGCTGATATAGCCAATTATCCAAAACAGCACCACGATTAGTCCGGCCAGCGTGGTTATTGTAGCCTGGTCATCGCGCCCTGCGCCTTTTAGCACTTGATTTAGCACGGCCACCAATATGCCTACGGCGGCTATTTGAAATACTACGGTGATATCCATAATTTTCCTCCTTGGTGACTATAATAAAACCACTACAATCAATGCACCACCCAGCAGGCCCAATTGCCTGTACATTTTGCTATTTTTGGCATTTTGAACTGACAATATTGCTAAAGTATCGTCAAGACTGGTTATTGCTTGGTCTATTGCGTTTATTTGCACAGCGGCATCTATGCTGCCCAAAGCATTATTTAGATTGCAAATGACCTGCTTGTCCCCTGTTGATAAATTGTCATGACTAAGCTCGGCCAATCCTGTTTCCCAAGCTTGTGCCAATCCCATTTCCTTGTTCGTCAGCCTGTGCGACAGTTCGCTGTAGAAATCTGCGAAGTCTCTTGTTCGCTGTGCAATATGTGCAAATGCTTGGGGCAGGGGATATGCAGCGAATTCTATTTCGGATTTTAACATCAGCAACGACTGCCTAAACTCTGCTAACTGCCTTGCGCGCGCCGCGCCGCGGTTGCTCATGTGCAGTCCCAGCAAGCCGCAGGCAGCAAATACCAATATGCCGCCAAGAATTCTAAATACCATCACGGCGAATCACCTCCAGATTTTCATCATACACACTACAAATGCTGCCTGGCGCAGGATTATCAGTCAAAAATATGTATCGCTCAAAGATTCTGCCATCCAACAATGGTGCTAATGCCGCCCGTCGTCGCAAATTCGCCATATTTCGGCCGTGGGCGGTGCATATCACAGTCACGCCACAACCGGCCATATCTTCAATGGCTGCGGCATCTTCTGTGCTGCCAATTTCATCAACCGCCACAACCTGCGGCGAAAGTGCACGTAGGGCCAGCATCATGCCATCGGCTTTGGGTGCGGCATCCAGTACATCTGTGCGCGGGCCAAGGTCATTTTGCGCCACGCCCAGGTGGCAGCCGCCTATTTCGCTGCGTTCATCTACCACGGCCACATTGCGGCCCGAAAGCGACAGCTGCCGTACAACATCGCGCAGCATTGTGGTTTTGCCGCAGCCGGGCGGCGATATGATTATCGTATTGCGAATACCGCTCTTGCCTGCAATTTCAGGAAATATCACATTAGCTGCTCCTAAAACCTGCCGCGCCAAGCGTATTGATAGGCCGCTAATATGTTTGATGGTCTTAATGCGGCCATCCTCTACGGTTACGCGGCCGGCAATGCCAATGCGATGGCCGCCTGATATGGTAATATAGCCATTTCTTATCTCGGCATCATAGGCATATAGCGAATGATTAGATAGCTTTGACAGCATGGATTCTATATGCGAGCCGCCAGGCCTGTATGCGGCATCGGCCCGTCTATGTTTGTCGCCAGATGGCCCGATAAAGAATTCACCCGTATCACCCGTGACGGCCAATGGCAAGCCTTGGCGTATGCGGATTTCCCGTGCGTGCTCCAAAACAGCGGCTGGGCAGCGCAAAAAAACATTGCGCAGCTCGTCCGCTGTATTTTCAACTAAAATTGATTTTACGGTCATTTTCATATCCCTCATCCTTTGCATATGTGTAAATTTCACTTTGTACATGCTATGTTATATGCTGGAAAAATATTACTATATTTCAAATCTGTTTCTTCGATTGTATTTTGTCGGAATATCTGTTACAATTATATGAAGTGCTTTTTGATATAGTTTTTGAGGAGGGCAAAATATGAAGAAAAAACTATATATTTTGGGTCTGGGCCTAGCGTTTTTTGCAGGCGGTCTGATAGCGGGCGGCAGCTGGCTTAGCGCGAACCCAAACCCCGGCGGCGCAGAAGATCCGCTGGTCTCGCGCAGCTATGTGGATATGCGCATTAATGAGGTCATGCAGCTGATAAATGTGCAGGGTGTGGGCAATCAGGCAAATACAGAGGCTATTATAAATGAGATTTTGGCCGACATTACAGGTTTTTTCGGTAGCAGTATCGGCGGCGGGCAGTTTACGCCTGTGCATGTTAATGCAGGTCAAACCATATTGGGCGGCGAAGGCGTAGAAATTATACGCCGCAGTGGCGCGGCTACGGCCCATGTGCCCGGACAAGATGGCATTGTTAATGCCACAACAGGACATGATTTGGACCACGGCCACCCTATTTCGGCCAATCAGTTACTTATAATCCCGCGACAAGATGGGCGCGGCGTTCGGGCTACAGCGGATTCTTGGTTTATAATACGCGGTGAGTTTACGATTGTGACACAATAGTGATATTAGTAATGGTGTTAACGCTAATCAGTATGAAAGGCTTGTGACGCGATGAATTGGAAAAAGCTTTGCGGTATCATATTGTTTCCGGTGGTTTTGGCGTTAAAAGTATATGTCTTTGTGAGCTTTGCAGCACTGTTGCTGGTTTTTAGTCCGTTTTTGGTAGAAAGAATAACCAATAGACCGATACCGTTTAATGAGCCCCTCTGGGAACAAGGCATAGACAGACATAGGATGGTTGACACCATTGAAGATATGATAATTGGACTATCCGAGCGGGAAGTGATTGAATTGCTGGGAGAGCCGAGTGGTTTGCTTAACCGGGGCTGGCATTATGTTCCTCGGGGGCTTGACTATGACCTTTTCCATGAACCTCATGCTATCTGGGGATTTCGAAGACCGATATTAGTTATTCATTTTGATGAAGATATGATTGCATATAGCACCAGCATTGCAAAAAAATAACATTATGGCTGTCAGGAGACAGTGCTGTTAACACGAGAGGATGGATAAAAATGAAAAGAAGATGGATAAAGGGTGCAGTTGCGGCAGTTTTAGCCGCAGGATTTGCGCTTACGCCTATACATATAACAGAATTGCAAGCGGCACCCCAGGTATTTAACGAAACCCGGCGTACGCATCAAATTACGCGCGGTACGGAGCTGCATCGTGTAACGCGTTTTACCAGCGCAGGGCTGGTGGATATTTCTGTGCTGGAAATGCCGCTGGACGACCCGAATTTGACAGTATCGGCCTTTAATTCCAATGTGGAGTTGGGGCTAAAGCAAACCACCACCACCATTTTACGCGACAATAATGCCATTGCGGGTGTTAACGGCGACTTTTTCGGCTTGGCAGGCAGACATTCTGTGCCGCTAGGACTGGAAATGATAAATGGTGAATTATCTGCACAACGCGGCGCAAACCAGCATAGCAATGACAGCGCGTCGTTTTTGTTGGGAGATTTTGGATTTATTGAATATGTTCAGCCATATGTTGGTCTGCGCCTTAATGGCCAGAACACTTTTTATGTGGGCCTGATGAACATGGTTACAAACCTGGCCTGGCCCAGTTTTCTTACATATGGCTATACGCAGTCCACGGCCAGCATAGATGCCCGTCTTGGGCGCACATATAAGATTGTTGTGGAAGATGGCCGCGTAGTCGCTATGACACACTACACCGTGAATGTGCCGCAAAATGGTTTCGTGGTTATAATGAATGCCGCTACTTTCCGCGAAAATGAGCATCTGTTTTACTGGGGACAGCAGGCAGAAATGGTAGTTTCTGCTAATATCGACCTTCGCAATGTGTCTACAGCTATTTCCGGCTCTGTAAGCATACTTGAAAATGGCGTGACCACAGCTGCGGCCAATGCTAGCCGTGGCAGAGACCCGCGCACACTGCTTGGTGTGAATGAAGCGGGCAACCGTCTGATATTGATGACGGTGGATGGACGTAATCATTCCGTAGGTGCTACATTGGCGGAAGCTGCCACGTATATGCGTCAGTTTGGTGCGCATAATGCCATAAACCTGGATGGCGGCGGCTCTACAACCATGGCGGCCACCATGCCGGGCGGTTCGCTTTCTGTAGTAAATTCGCCATCGGGCGGCGGTCAGCGTGCGGTAATTAATACTATAGGTATCACGAACAATACAACTATGGGTCCGGTTACATCTATAAATATCTCAGCGCCGACCGTTATTGCGCCGCCGCCGGTGCCGACACCGGCACCTACACCAGCCCCAACACCAACGCCGGATACCCCGACGCCAACTCCGACGCCAACACCAACACCTGCGCCTACGCCAATACCCCTTGGGCCTATAACGTCGCTTAATATCAATGCTCCTATGAATATACCGGTTGGCATGGTAACGCCGCTGTATGTATTTGGTTATGACGACTATATGAACCGCCGCCAGATTTCTTTTGCGGCTCTGGAGACCGCCGTGGTTAATGCCAATATGGTTGATGGCGGCATAATTCCACAGGCTACAGGCAATGTTATTGTGCAGGCTAGCGATGGGCAAAATCATGTACATAAGAATTTTAATGCTGTACAGGTTGTGGAGATTGTGCCGTCTGTGCGCGAAATTACTGGTACCACGGGCATTAACTTCCAAGGTATGGATAATTTAGGACATTCCGTGCATTTGACTTCGGCTCACCTTACATATGAGGTCTTTCCGCCAAGTCTTGGTACTCTAGTGGATGGCCTATTTACAGCTACTGGTGAGGGATATGGCTGGGCAAGAGCTTCTATTGTGGGTGTCGCCGATGTGTACATACCAATCAATATATATCGTCCGGCACGACAAATTGACCCGATGAATTCTGGACAAGTTACATTTACTGCCAGTGCGGGCGTTACGGGTCGTGGATATTTCTCGGATGCACAGCGCAGGGCGGGGACGGCTTCGTTGCGCATCGAATATAATTTTGAGGCAGGCAGTCGTGACCAGTTTGCAAATGTGGCAATTTCTAACGGCGCGGCCGTTAATGCTGTCACATACCGCATTGCAGTGTATGGCAACAATAGCAGCCATCGTTTAACAGGTAATATTTTGGATGCAAATGGCAATAATCATACAATAGAATTTACCTCAAATATTGATTTTATGGGCTGGCGTGACCTGACGGCTAGAGTGCCTGCAGATGCCGCACAACCAATGCGACTAACAGAGTTCCGTGTGGCATCCACACATGAGGATGCGGCGGTGGAATATGAGATATTCATAGATGATTTGCGCGTACACGAGCGGCTGGACGACGAACCTACTGTGACGCCAACAGGCTCTGTGGCTAGAGACCCTATGCGCCCACAATTTTTGGGTGACCGTACGGCATTTGAATATGATATGACATTTATGGGTCCGATGTCCTTTAGTGGTGCGGAAGCCCCGAACGATTTGGAGTTTCATCGCAATCTGGCCATTGCCGCGTTGTCAAGGGATTCATTAGGGGCGTTCTATGGCGGTACAGGTGATATTTCAGCGGCTACAAGCATACCTACAGTATCATTGTCCGGTAACTTTGAGTCGCTGGTGATAAATGACATTAACCTAATGCAAATATTCACTCCGGCAGGGTCAACGGCTGTCAATGCCTTCCAGTGGAGTCGCCTGCGGGATTCTATGTCACAGTCTACGATGGATAATATTGTTATACATACTAATACATCGCCGCTTGCTTTTAATAATGCCAACGAATTTGCACATTTCCACGATATGCTGGTAGAGCAAGCAATAGCGGGTCGCAATATCTTTGTAGTGTCTAACGGCGGCCGAAATACCACCGTGGAACTGCGTGACGGCGTGAGATATATCAATTTGGCCTCAATGTTTGTTGGAACAGAAATCAATACAGAATTTTCCATATTGCGCCTGCGCTTTGGAGCGGATGGCAGCATGAGATATGGGCTTGAGAGGATTTTCAATTGAGCAATGATACTACAAGTATAAAAAATGGCGTGCGCACAGTATCCATGATGATGCTGCTGGTGCTTGTGGCGAAGCTCAGCGGGTTTGTACGCGAGATTGTGACGCTAAGGCTGATGGGTACCACGCCGGAATCTCAGGCATTTGTGCTTGCGCTCCGGATACCGTCCAATTTTTTGGATGTGGCTTTTGCGGCTGCAATTTCTGCCAGCTTTATTCCCGTGTTCAATGGATATTTGGAAAAAAAATCCAGAGAAGAAGCATTTGATGTAGCCAGTAATTTCATTACATTTGTTATTGCATTGTCGTTGCTAGCCAGTCTTATCGGCTTTTTTGCAGCCGACCCCATTGCTGCAGTATTTTTGGCAGATGGCGGCGCAGAAACGGCTGCAATGGCGGCACAGCTGTTGCGCATATTGATTTTTATTGTCTTTACGACTACTACGGCCTTTGCGTTGACGGGTGTATTACAGTCGTTGGGTGGCTTTTATGTACCTTCTATCATGTCGCTGGTGCCTAATGTACTTATATTGGGATATTTGCTGCTGTTTTTCGAGCAGATTGGCGTGGTTGGGCTAGCGTTTGCTTTCATAGTTGGTAATATCTTGCAATTGGCCATATTAATTCCACCCCTGCGGCGACGCGGTTTTCGATATCGTCTTCGAATGGATTTTCGCGATGGTGCTTTGCGGCAAATTTTGCGGCTTTCACCTATGTTTTTGGTGAGCGCGTGGCTCTTTCCAATCAATAATCTGATACACATGTGGGTGATACCAAACAGGTATAATCCCGGGGCATTAGTGGAGCTGCATGCCGCAAATACAGTATATTTAGTGTTGACGGGCTTCTTTGTACTATCAGTGACCAATGTGTTGTTCCCAAAATTATCCAGGGAGGCCGCGAGGGAATCTATGGGCATAAAGTCCGAGTTTTCCGAGGTTTTGTCCGGTGCCATTAGTGCTGTTATATTCTTCTTGATACCCATGGCCGTTGGACTTTGGCTACTGCGGGAGCCAATTGCGCGACTGGCATTTTTTGGCGGAAATTTCTCAGAAGCATCGGCAGGTCAGGTAGCGTATGCACTGGGATTTTTGGCTATAGGAATGCTGGGATTTGGCTTAACGACAATACTTAGCCGTGCGTTTTTTGCGGTGATGAATGGCAAAGTGCCGATGATAACCACTGTTGTGGCCATCGTAACAAATTTTGCAATGTCAATGCTATTGGTGGGTCCCATGGGCATAGGCGGTGTGGCCCTAGCGCAGACAATTTCCGTTACCGTGGCAGGTTTGGCGATGTTTTTCATTATTTCGCGAAGGCATCCGGTATTTACGCGCAAAGTTGCTATAAATCTGCTTAAAATGTGTATTTCGGCTGGATTCATGGCTGCTGTTTTGCTAGGTATGATATATATGTTGCAAAGCTTGCCTTATTTTGCTATAATTGGTATAATTACCCTACAAGGTATAATTATATATTTTGCAATCGGTATTTCGCTTGGCGTGGCCGAAGCAGAAACCGCTAAAGATATAATATTGGCGCGGTTTAGAAGGAGTTCATAGTATGAATTCGTATGAAGGCACGAAGGTGCTGATGGCTTTGATGGGCATGGAAATTGGCGGTGCAGAGACGCATGTGCTGGAGCTTTGCAAGTCGTTAAAACGGCGAGGGTTGGACGTTTTTGTGGTTTCTAACGGCGGCGTATATGAAGAAGAACTGATACGTCATGGTATACAGCATTTTAGGCTGCCGCTGCACAACAAAAATCTGAAAAATCTCATTTCGTCATACTTTTCTCTTAAAAGAATAATTTTAGAGAATGATATTAGACTGGTGCATGCACATGCTCGCATTCCGGCATTTTTGTGCGGACTTTTGCAAAAACGATTACACTTTCGATTTGTGACTACAGCTCATGCTCATTTTCGTAATGCATACGCATATAGGCTTTTAACCAATTTTGGTGAAGCCAGCCTGGCTGTAGCGCAAGATATTAAGGAAAATTTGGTAACAAATTACAAAATGTCAGATGAGAATGTTTTTTTGACAATAAATGGCATTGATACCGAGAAGTTCACGGCGGATGTTGATTTCGACCGCATCTTGCGCGAATTTGAGATTCCGTGGAGCTATAAGAAAATTGTGAATATCAGCCGCATGGATAGGGATATGTCCCATGCAGCACATCGGCTCATTGAGCTTGCACCGCAGCTGTACCAGAAAAACCCGAATACACGCATTATCATCGTGGGCGGCGGAAATGATTTTGAATCCATTGCAGAAAAAGCCGCTAGTGTAAACAGTGCACTAGGTGTGCGATTTGTAGTTGTAACTAATACACGCACGGATATTCCAAAATTTTTGGCAGCGGCGGATATTTTTGTGGGCGTTAGCCGCTCTGTGCTGGAAGCTATGGCATGTGGCAAACCAGCTATTTTGGCGGGAGGGCAGGGATATCTAGGAATTCTCAGCGAAGATGTGCTGGAGTCTGCTATCAAAACGAATTTTACATGCCGCGGACATGATGAAGTGACCTTGGAAAATCTGCGCAATGATTTGTTTAACTTGTTAGATTCTTCACCAGATAGACTTGAAGAATTAGGAAATATTGGTAAAATGATTATTGATGAAAATTATTCTGTTGATAAAATGACTGATGATGCACTGATGCTTTACGACACCGTACGCAGGCCGGAAAGAGCCATAGATGCTGTTATTTCGGGATACTATGGTTCTAACAATCATGGCGATGATGTGCTGTTGAAAGCCATCACAGAAAATTTGCGAAAAATTCATCCGGAAATTAAAATTACGGTTATTTCTAAACGACCAAAGGAAACCACACAAATATATGGAGTAGAATCTATACAGCGGTTTAATTTCCCGCGTATAATTTCGACACTGCGTAATACAAACCTGCTGATAATGGGCGGCGGCAGCCTTATCCAGGATTTGACATCGACTAAGAGTTTGATATACTATGTGTTTGTGATGAATCTGGCAGCAAAGGCCCGCGCTAAGGTGATGCTGTATGCCAATGGCATTGGCCCACTTAAGCTGGAGGCAAATCAGCGCCGAGCCGCTGCCGCACTTGAGAAGGTCGAGATAATTACATTGCGCGACCGTCAGTCCAAAGATACGCTGGAAGAGCTGGGGCTGAAAAACGAAAATGTTATTGTGACGGCCGATGCCGCTTTTGGGTTCACAAATACGCGGCCGGATGCCGGCGACGCAATTTTGGATAGAATTGGCCTGGTTAGTAGAAAATATTTTTGCGTGTCCATTCGCGGTTGGAAGACGTTAAGAGAAGATTTCACGACAGAAATGGCCGTTTTTTGTGACTATATGAGTGAGAGGCATGGTCTATCGCCACTGTTTATACCGATGCAGCCGTCAAATGATGCGGAAATTTCTACGCAAGTTATGGAGCTAGCGAGGCGTCAAAGCTATTATCTGCAAGAAGAATTTTCTATAGAAGAGATACTATCAGTTGTGGCTGGCGCGCAATTTTTGGTGGGAATGCGTTTACATTCCATTATATATGGCGCAAATGCAGCTACACCCGTCATTGGGTTGGTATATGACCCTAAGGTGTCAGCGGTGTTTAGTGAGCTCAGCCAAAAGTATTATATTGGGCTGGATGAAATCTCTGCGAATAAACTGATTGACTTTGCTGAGGAAATTCTTGATAATCGTGATGATATCGTGAAACAGTTGAAAGTTGTAACGCAGCCGATGATGAAAAAAGCACAGAGTAATGCACAAATTGCCTATGATATCATTAATCGCGACATGTTCTAGGGGGAAGAAATGAAAACAACGATACTGAATGTATCATTTGATAACCTGCTGCCTGAACAGGCGGTGGATAGGGCCATATCATTTTTGGAAGATGACTGCACCAAAATGATTTTCACGCCCAATCCTGAAATGGTAATGCTGGCACAAAAGGAAGCGGAATTTGCAAGAGTATTGGCCGCAGGGGACCTTGTGGTGCCCGATGGTATAGGCATTGTACATGCCTCGCGTCTGACAAAATCTAAAATATCCCAGCGTGTGCCGGGCATTGATCTGCTGACCAATTTATTTGATAGAATCAAAAATACGGGCCATTCGGTGTATTTTTTGGGCGCGTCACCTGGTGTTGCCGAAGCCGCCGCTGCCAATATGCGGGAGAAATTCCCTGGATTAAATGTGTGTGGTTGCCACCATGGCTATTTTGGTGATGAAGATGAGGCTGCGATAGTTGCTGATATTAAAGCCGCAAAAGCTGATATTGTGGTTGTTGGGCTAAATTTTCCTCGGCAAGAAAAGTGGATTTTTCGACACAAAGACCAACTTGGTGCAAAAATTATACACGGCGGCGGCGGCAGTTTAGATGTGTTTGCTGGCAAAGTTTCTCGTGCGCCGAGAATTTTTCAAAAACTGGGCTTGGAATGGTTATTTCGCTTGATGCGACAACCTTCACGTCTATTACGGCAGACTGTGCTGGTGAAGTTTGTAGTATTGATTATTTACAAAAAAATCCGTGGCGAATTATAGGCATGCAAAGGAGTGCTTGATATGATAAATCTGATAGCTTCATACACACAATTTAAAGGTAGCACATATCGTCCAGCTTCGCCAAGGGCAAGGGGTTTTGGCGAAGCATCTTCTAACCTACAAGCGAAAAATCGTGCTGTTCATCAAAGTGTTATAGAAAATATGATGGAAATGCAGCAAAGACAGGCGGCGGCAAGAGCGGAGCGGGCCGAACTTGCGAGGCAGATGGAAAGCGCGCGAGAAGTTGCACAAGCTCAGGCGGAGTATATGCGAAATTTGCTGCTGGCTATGAAAATTGCTGCCCGCATAACGCGAGGCGACAATGTGCCACAAAGCGACAAGGACTTTTTGTTAGAGCAAAGCCCTGGGATGTATATGCTGGCCATGGCTTCGCGGAATCATAATAATGAAGACCCCAAAGACCATGATGCTTTGGCGCGAGGTGAAGGAAAAACAAATCGGATTGCGACTGTTGAGGTGAGCCATACAAATGTCGGCGAAAAATAACAAACAAGTGATGATACAATATGTGCAGATTGCCCTTGGCACTGCAATTATGGCCCTTGGCATATACTTTTTCTTTTTGCCGCACAATCTTGTTGTGGGTGGTGTTTCTGGCCTTGGTATCATCATCCTAGACTATTCTTACAATAATATGGGATTTGCAATACCCGTTTGGTTGACAACGCTGGTAGTTAATATTCCGCTGGTGCTGATTGCCTTCAAGGTTTTCGGACCGAAATTCATTGCCAAGACTACATTTGCGTATCTTTTTCTGACATTTTCGATGTTTTTGCTGGAAGAATATGTAACACTCACGTTGGATACAGATTTCTTCCTGGCTTCAATAATCGGCGGTGTGGTATGTGGCATCGGACTTGGGCTGATATATCGCCAGATGGCCACCACGGGCGGCTCCGTTCTAATTGCTGCGCTGCTGCATCGCATTTTCAAGCATATCCCGACCTCGCGCATACTCATGGTCGTAGACTGGTCTATTATCGCATTGGGATTTTTTGTGTTTGGATTTGAGCGAACAATGTATGCCATCATTTCTATTTTTGTGTCTGTAAAGGCTATGGAGTATATCCTTGAGGGCCTGAATTTTGCCAAGGCCGCATTCATCATTTCAGAGGATTCGCATAAAATCGCAACTGCATTGACACAGCAGATGAACCGGGGTGTAACGAGCCTGGATGGGCGCGGTGGATATACCGGCAATGAGAAGAATGTGCTGATGTGCGTAGTATCTAAGCGTGAGATTGCGCGGTTGAAAGAGGTTGTGACGGGAATTGACAAGCGTGCATTTGTTATTGTGGCAGATGTGCGTGAAGTGCTGGGAGAAGGTTTCAAAGATTTTGACAGGGAAATATAGAATGCCGAAAGTTTTTCTTGACATTGGCTCAAATATGTGTTAAAATATCGTTTGTTAAAAGAAGAAGCCTGCTTCTCACCTCGTGCTTGCGGTACTGGGGTTGACTAAATTTATTAAGTTGAATTTATATGTTCAATTTTGTGATTTAGGTTGCGGGCACAAAAATATTGTGGCCGTTTTTTAAGTTGAGCGACGATGTATCAGGAGGTGCTGGTTATAGCCGAGTTTTTTATCAACGAGCAAATTAGAGACAAAGAGGTTCGTTTGATTGGTGTTTCAGGAGAGATGGTGGGGATTGTTTCGGGGCGCGACGCGCAGAAAATGGCTGATGACAACAATCTGGATTTGGTTAAAATTTCGCCGAATGCAAAACCGCCCGTCTGCAAGATTATGGATTTTTCTAAATTCAAATTTGAGCAGGCCAAAAAAGAGCGCGAGGCCAGAAAAAAACAAAAAACACAGGATACAAAAGAGCTGTGGCTTACCCCTAACATCGACACCCACGATATCGGTGTGCGCGTAAAGCGTGCTATAGAATTTTTGAAAAATGGTGATAAAGTTAAGGTAACAGTGCGTTTTCGTCATGGTCGCGAAATGGGTCGCACGGAGCACGCATTCAAATTGCTTAATGAATTTGCGAAGGCTGTGGAAGATTATGCCACCGTGGACAGGCCGCCCAAAATGGAACAGCGCCGTATGTCCATGTTTCTAGCTGCCAGGAAAGACCTGGAGAAAAGAGAAGCTGAGAAAGAAGCCGAAGATAAACAAGATTAAATATAAAGGAGTATATCACGATGCCTAAAATGAAAACCAACCGTGCTGTGGCAAAGCGCTTTAAAGTCACGGGTACGGGCAAGCTAAAGCGCATGAAGTGTAATAAAAACCATATATTGGAAAAAAAGAGCCCTAAGCGTAAGCGTAATCTTCGCAAAGCTACGCTGGTGGACAAAACCATGCAAAATAACTACAAAAGAGTGCTACCATATCTGTAGAAAGCTGGAGGTTGTATCATGGCAAGAGTTAAAGGTGGATTAAACGCCAAAAAGAGACATAAAAAAGTATTGAAAATGGCCAAAGGCTATTATGGCGCACGCAGTAAGCAGTACCGCACCGCTAAGCAGGCCGTTATGCGTGCGATGGCGCATAGTTTTGCTGGCCGCAAGCAAACCAAGCGTGATTTTAGACGCTTATGGATAACGCGTATCAATGCTGCCGCAAGAATTAATGGCATCTCCTATTCAAGATTTATGAATGGCCTAAAGCTTTCTGGCGTTAACATAAATCGCAAAATGCTGGCAGAAATGGCTATCCATGATGCCACAGGCTTTGCAAAGCTGGCAGATATGGCAAAAGCCAGTGTGTAAACTAATTTTAATAGAAGCTTAGCGAAGTGGCCTGTGTGGGCGGCTTCGCTTTTTTGTAAAATAATGAAACCAGAGGAATGTTATGAAGCGACACATAATTACGCTGTTGGCTGGAGTATTTATGCTATTTGGTAACACGTTGTTTGCAGCCGGCCAAACCGAAATTCAATACAATATGCGCCATATTCCATGGCGATTTATCACTTATGAGTCACCCGATTTTAACGCAAGACCCATTGGCGATTTTGCCGCGCAGAATGTGCGGTATCACCAGAATATTGGCAATGGGTGGATTGCGATTAATACATACCGCGGCGTGGAATGGGTGCAATATAGAGATAATATGCGTCGTATAACCCGCGTCATGGGGCTTTTTGAAAACCAAGGTGATGCAGCATATATCGACATCATTGCGCCGCAGCTGGTACGTGTATTGCAACAGGACGGCCGATGGTTGCAAATTGAAACCTGGATGGGACCGCGCTGGATAAATTTGGATTTTGAGCCAAATACTGCGAACCTACAATCCGCATTGCAAGCTCATGGCAACAGGATATCCGTGTTTTACAAAAATATGGAAACAGGATTTACATTTACATATAATCCGGAGCGCGTGTTCTTTGGTGCAAGCACCAACAAGGTCTATAGTGCGCTGTATATCTATACTCTGGCAGAGCGCGGCTATATTAGTATGGATACGGTTCATACATATACAGCGGCCAACCATCGCGGTGGCAGCGGGCTGATACAACATATGCCTTTTGGCGTTCAGTTTACCACGCAGGAGCTACTTAATCACTCCATCCGCTATAGCTGCAATGTGGCCTATCGCATGTTGGCCCTGCGTTATAATCATCCGGACTTTACTTTCTTTGATTTTGCCTACGAAATTGGTGCAAACCGTGCGCGCCTTTTGAGCCTTACGGCCAAAAATATAGACGCAATGGATGCAGCGGTATGGATGACGACATTGTTTAATTATCTGGAATCTGACGGCGAATTTGCGCATATTTTGCGTGATGACTTGATTTACGCATTTGGCACCATATTGTCTGACAATTATGACGTGGCCCTGAAATACGGCTGGATGGACGAATATTTCCATGATTTGGCTATCGTTTACGCGCCATCACCTTATATTCTCATAATCCTATCCGATATGGGCGAAGACCCCGGTGCAGGTTTTGGCCGCTTTGCCAATATAGGACGGATGTTTGAAGCGTTTAATGATAGATATTTTAGATAAGCTGTGCCAAGGAGTGCTGGGATGAAAAAAGGTAGCATACATGAAGTACAAATCAACGAGATAAAGTTTCCAAATATAGGCATTGGTGAATCCGCAGACCGCAAGATTGCAATTAAAGGTGGGCTGCCGGGTCAGAAGCTGAAAGTGCAGATTTTTCGCAAGGGCAAGGTGCCCAAAGCGCAGATTTTGGAAGTACTGGAGCCGTCAATCCACGAGATTATGCCTGAATGCCCGGTATCTGGGTTGTGTGGCGGCTGCTCATTCCAAAATATCCCATACGAATACGAGTTGGAACTAAAAACCAGCATGGTAAAGCGCGTACTAACTATGTTTAATCTGGAGCATGTTTTTTTGCCGACCATTGCGGCTATTTCTGACCGAGGCTATCGTAATAAGATGGAATATTCCTTTGGCGATGATGGCCGGGTGGATGGCGAATTGACACTGGGCATGCGCAAGCGTGGCAGCTTTTACGAGGCAGTTAATGCCGAATGTTGTCTGCTGGCTCATGTGGATTTTGGCCGCATATTGGCTTTTACGCTGGACTATTTTACGGCCAGTGGCGAAACCTTTCATCATCGTCGCAAGCGCACGGGAACATTGCGGCATCTGGTAATACGCCGTGGCATAAATATGGGCGAAATATTGGTAAATCTTGTAACTGCCGGAGATAATGACTATAGCGACTATGCCGCTAAATTGTGCAAAATTGCACTGGACGGCGAAATTAAGGGTATAATTAATACTGTCAACAATTCACTGGCGGATGCTGTGGTTGCTGAAGATGTGAAGATACTGCATGGTACCGACCTGTATTACGAGGATATGCTTAGCCTGGGCTTGCGCTTTAAAGTATCGGCCTTTTCATTTTTTCAAACGAATACTGCCATGGCCGAGGTGCTGTATAAGATTATTGCGGACTTTGCGGGCGATGTAACCGGCAAAACGATATTTGACCTATATTGCGGTACAGGCACCATTGGCATATATTTGTCAAAATTTGCTACACAGGTAATTGGTATTGAAATTGTAGAAGAGGCGGTATTGGCCGCAAAAGAAAACGCCGCATTAAACGGCGCGACAAATTGCGATTTTATTTCAGGCGATGTACGCAAGATGGTTAAGGAACTGGCGGGCACCCCGGATGTGATAATCTTGGATCCACCGCGCGAGGGCATTAATCCCCGCGCCATGCCCGATATTCTAGCCTTTGGCGCACCGCGCATTGTATATGTATCTTGCAAAGCCACATCCATGGTAGAGGACCTAGCGTCCTTTATTGCGGCAGGATATATGGTCGAGAAAATTCAGATTATAGACATGTTCCCGCGCACGGCCAATGTTGAGGTTGTGTGCAGCCTGAGTAAAGTGACGAACACACCTTAACTCATCAAATCATCCCATTTGTCGCCCAATTGTACTTGAAAATGCTTAATTTTGTTATAATGTTTTGTTTGCTTAAATGCAGCGACATCAGCGGCGTTTTTACATTCTGATAATGCTATCAAGGCTTCAAGATGCGATGCTGTAGTGCGCAAAACCAGATTCAATATCATGCCTATGAAACCCCTTGTCTGCCTTACTTTCCCGAGCTCTTTAAGGTTTTCGAGCTCGGCAAGATGTTCAAAATACTCTTCGTTTCCGGGCTTTTCTAACCAGTCTAAAATTTCTGCAACAGTACGTTTCATAATAATTTTACCTCCTTAAATTATATAAAGCGGCATAACACGATGGTTATGCCGCTTTATTATGTTGATATCTACTTGATTGTAACAGTTGCGCCAACTTCGGCCAGCTTGGCTTTTGTGGCTTCAGCATCTTCTTTGGAGATGCCTTCTTTAAGCATTGCAGGTGCGCCATCAACCAGCTCTTTGGCTTCCTTGAGGCCAAGTGCGGTAAGTTCGCGCACAACCTTGATAACCTTGATTTTTTCGGAACCGACGGCTGTGAGCTCCACGTCAAATTCGGTTTTCTCTTCACCGCCACCACCGTCGCCACCACCTGGGCCGGCGGCCATAACAACGCCTGCTGCAGCAGATACGCCAAATTTCTCTTCGGCGGCCTTTACGAGCTCATTAAGCTCCAATATCGTCAATTCTTCGATAGCGGCCAACATTTCATCTATAGACAATTTTGCCATGTTAAACACTCCTTTTCATAATTATTCGGCTGCCGGCTCTTCTGCGACAGGCTCCTCTGCAACTGCTTCTGCAACCGGCTCTTCCGCAACAGCGGTTTCTGTAACAGGCTCTTCTGCAACAGGTTCTGGTGCCGCCTCTGCGGCCGGTGCCGGTGTATCACTGCCATTTGCCTTGCTTTCTGCAATTTGGCTGATAAGTCTCGCGAATGTTGATACAGGAGACTTGAGCGAACCAAGAAGTTTGGCCAGAAGCTCATCACGACTTGGTATATTAGCGATGGCTGCAACGCCATTGGCGTCGTACAGCTCTTTGCCGATGATACCAGCCTTAAACTCCAGCTTTGGCATGGCCTTCAGCTCTTTGGATATTATGCGTGCTGCTGCTGTGGCATCATCATAAGAAACGGCCAGGGCCGTAGGGCCAACAAGATGAGGCTTGATTTCAACAAAGTCGGTATCGTCTACGGCGTAGTTGATGATACTGTTTTTGTAGACTTTGTAGTCTACACCGGCTTCGCGCAGCTTGCGACGTAGGATTGTATCCTGTTCTACAGTGAGGCCACGAGCATTTACAAGAACAATACTACTAGCCTTGTCCAGCTTTTCCTTAACCTCATTTATGACTACTTGCTTTTTTTCCATATTTGGCATAGTCTTCCTCCTTTCCCAAAAAATAGGGATTATAAAACCCTTTTTGCCTAAAACGCGCAAAAAGGGTTGAAAAGGTCTCTTTTTGCACCTCGGCGGGATTTACTCATATGCAAATGCGCATATAGAACCGGCTTTCTTAGGCAACAAACTATATTGTACTGCATTTGTAAACTTTTGTCAAGCACTTTTTAACGGAAATTTTTGATATGGCGACTTTTTGTTTCTTAATAGATACGTGATTGTGTCGCCAAAATTACCGATATCTTTGGCATTGCCACCTACGATACTGCGGCCGATAAAATATGCTGCTAAAAACTGTCGCCAGCTGGTGTATGATGCATATGCAAGCTTGCCCGCAGATACCATGTATTGACGCAAAGTAGCCTCGTCAATAAAACCAGCAGAAGCCGCCGTCTTAGAGAGGTAGCCAGTACGGCCCAAATCCCATGCACAGAAATTATCAATCCTTGACAGCTCGTCCATGGAATATCCATACACTATTAGCGAACGTATTGCTTGTTCGTAGCCTGAAATACCACTATTTATGCGGTTAAGAAGTGCAGATGCCGTGATGCCGTGAAAAGTTTTATTGGCATCGTCCGCGCCGCTTAAATAGTGCATAAAGGCTTCTATATCGCTATTGGCATTGTTTGTTACGGCATCCCAAAGATGGCCGAAATTGCGAGGCAAACCCAGGTGGGGCAGCGCACTCTGCTTTAATGGTGCGAAAATTCCGCGTGTAATCTCATATTGCGATTCTTCGATAATATGCCAGAAAATTTCAGAAATCACGGGATTATCAAACTCGGCCCTAGAAAGTAGCTCCAGATAGAACGAACTTGTTCCCCAGTCTGTAATATTCCAGTCCTTGACCAGCGTTTGCTTTGCCTGTTCCACCTTGTTTTTTGGTAACGAAAAAGACAGTGCGGCTTTCTGGCCATCATCTTGCACTGTCAAAATGGCACAGCAAGCCAGGGCACGCGTATCATCCTGCGATAACTTGCTTCCGCGCCCAAATAAAGCACCCATTATCCTGAAATCTTGGCTGTGTTAATTTTAATGCCAGGGCCCATTGTTGGCGAAATGGATACAGAGCGCAGATACTGGCCCTTTGCGGCCGATGGCTTAGCTTTGATAATGGCGGACATCAAAGTCTCGAAATTCTCTTCAAGCTTTTGTGTACCAAAGGATACCTTACCCAGTGGCACATGGATGATATTAGTTTTGTCCAGGCGATATTCCACTTTACCGGCTTTAATATCATCTACGGCCTTTTTGATGTCCATGGTAACGGTGCCAGATTTTGGGTTAGGCATAAGGCCTTTTGGTCCTAAAACGCGACCCAAACGACCCACAACTCCCATCATATCGGGTGTTGCAATGATAACATCATATTCAAACCAGTTTTCATTTTGAATTTTTGGTACAAGTTCATCTGCACCAACAAAATCTGCACCGGCTTCCTCAGCCTCTTTGGCTTTGTCGCCCTTGGCAAATACAAGTATGCGCTGGGTTTTGCCTGTACCATGTGGCAGTACAACTGCGCCGCGAACCTGTTGGTCTGCATGGCGGCTGTCTACGCCCAGGCGAATATGCGCCTCTACGGTTTCGTCAAATTTTGCAAACGATACCTTTTGTACCAAATCGATAGCATCTGTTGTGTCATATTGTATTGCGCGGTCTATTAAAGCCGCTTTTTCACGATATTTTTTGCCTCTTTTCATGTAAAATCCTCCTTGTGGTATTGGCGATAGTCGTCATGCTATCTCCCACTTAATCTGTAAAATCATTTAGTAAATCTAAAATAAGGCTTATTATCTCTTCTAATTCCTCAAGCGAGCCTCTGTTAACATTGTGTAGCTGCAACAGGTAGCTATTTCCTCGCTGCCATATTGTCGCTGTAACATAGGGCGGCAAAAGGTCATGGTCAAGTTCAATCAGGGCAGTTGCGTTGATATTGTGGTAATATGCAGATGACAAACTGTGTCGCCCCTGCACCTGCCTATCGTCAAAATAGTTACCCCATATCCAGTAGAAATTGGTTGTGAGGATGCCGCCGGATGGAAGTGTGATATGACCCACGCCGCCGGATGACCAAAAGCCCAAGCTATTGCGCCGCATATTGACAAATTCGCCCAAGTCATCGCCGGACTGTGATAAAATCTGGCGCGAAATGTTGTCTCTGCCAAAAAGCTCGCCCTGATAAGTGATAACACTATCTACCCCCAGGCGGTGGGTTTCCACGTGGCCGTTTAGAACAAGTGCTATGCTGTAGTTGTTAGCTGGATACAGCACTAGAATTATGATACCAAGCAAAGCGATAACTGCGGCAAGTATCCGCGACCTGCTCCGAAATTTCCACATTTCCGCGTGGTATTCTTTAGCAAGGTCGGTTTGGAATTGCAACTGTGATGTTATCTTGCGAATTTCCTTTTGGGCGTCATCGTTATAATTATCCACTTTATGGCACTATCCTTCCACAAGTAACCCCATAGACCGCGCCGTGCCTTTAATCATCTCCATCGCTGTTTCGATGCTGGCGGCGTTAAGGTCAGGCATTTTTAGCTCTGCTATTTCCTTAACTTGCGCTTCTGTTACGCTGCCGACCTTTTCTTTGTTTGGCACACCGCTGGCTTTTTCAAGATTAGCGGCTTTTTTCAGCAAAACAGCCGCTGGCGGCGTTTTGGTGATGAAGGTGAAGCTCTTGTCGGCGTAAACCGTGATTACAACGGGAATGATAAGACCCGCCTGGCGCGATGTACGCTCGTTAAATTCTTTACAAAAGCCCATCAGGTTAACACCGTGTTGGCCCAATGCTGGGCCTACAGGTGGCGCCGGCGTGGCTTTGCCTGCAGGTATTTGAAATTTAATCATACCTGTTACTTTTTTTGCCATATATATTCCTCCTTAGTGGTACCAGCGGGGTATCAAGCCCCTCCCACGTATTTACATTTTCTCAATTTGCACATAATCCAATTCTACAGGCGTCTCTCTGCCAAAAATTGTAAGAGAAACAATAACCATCTTGCGGCTTTGGATAATTTCTGTAACAGTGCCAACGGAATCCTCAAAAGGCCCGGCAGTGATGCGCACATTGTCACCCACATTAAGGTCTATAACCTCTTCGAGGTCTTCGATGAGGCCCATAAAGCGGATTTCCTCTTCGGAAAGCGGCACAGGCTTCGAGCCCGGCCCAACAAAGCTGGTAACACCACGCGTGTTGCGCACAACATACCAGGTTTCATCATTCATATACATAAAAACGAGGACATAACCAGGAAACACCTTTTTTGCCACCGTTTTTTTGACGCCATTTTTGACCTCAACCACATTTTGAATGGGAACGGAAACTTCAAGGATTTGCTCCTGCATGCCTCTATTTTCGATAATCTTTTCTAGATTGGCCTTTACCTTGTTTTCATAGCCTGAATAGGTGTGAACAACATACCAACGTGCGTCAGTTTCTCTGGTAACGCTCTCTTGTACAGTAGTCTCTGTCATATGTCACCCCAATCCTTTAGCCGAGCAAGGCAACTAATGCATCATATCCGGCGGCCAGGGCAAAGTCGTAGCCTACGATGATAGCACCAAAGATGCCGCTTGTGACGATAACGGTCACGGTCATTTTAACAAGGCTCTTGCGGTCTGGCCAGGTAATGCGCTTAAATTCACCCATTATGCCACTAAGCCATTCTTTAAAGCCGCCTTCCTTTTGCTCTTTTGTTTCCCTTGACTTGATTTCTTTGTTTTTATCTTCCATTGATATTCTCCTTTACCTGGTTTCTCTATGCGGCGTGTGCTTGTTACAGAATTTGCAATGCTTTTTAAACTCCATTCTGTCCGGATGGTTTTTGCGCTCTTTTTTGGTCTCGTAGTTTCTTTGCTTGCATTCTGTGCAGGCCAATGTGATTTTTGTTCTCATTTTTTCCACCTCGTATTTATGAATGTGCGCTGCGGTTATCTCGCATACTAAAAAAGGCCATATCTCTGGCTCTCATCCATACTATCACATCATTGCCAATTTGTCAAGCTAAATATATTAAAAATTTGTTACGAAATATTAAATTTGTATTAATTTGTAAAAAGTATTGAATTTAAAAAATGATGCAGTATAATAGAAGTAGGGCCGGGAAATATTCTGTCATGGTCTTGCAACATTAGGGGGATGGTTTTGATATGAAAAAGGCTTTGTTGACCATATATTTACTCGCGTTTTTAGCTTTTCTTGCGGGCTGTGGGGGCGGCAGCATTGTTTTGGGTCGCACAGATGGCGCTGTGTTGGCCAGTCAATATTCTACAATTTCTGATGACAATATTTCCCAAGCTAGTCTAAATAATATGGAAGAAAACGCAGCTGTAATGCAGGCAGTGCAACTTGGCCAAAACTACAATGTTTTGCTATTGCGCACCTTTCAATCAGGAATTTTTCGTGAATTTGCAAATTTTTCTTCTGGCCCTTTTGAGCTGGATATGATTGGAGGCAATGTGGCACTTAATTATGTTTCAGAAACTGCAGAAACTGCCGCAGAAAATATTGTAGGACATATTGCCATTACTTTTGATGATGGCCCGCATCCTGTACTTACACCCCTTCTTTTGGATGCCTTGGAAGAAAGAGGTATATTAGCTACATTTTTCCTTCTAGGCTGGGCGGTTGATAGCAACCCTGATATTGTGGCGCGAATGTACGAGGCGGGTCATTCTATTGGCAACCATTCGTATCGTCATCCGCGTTTTACAGACATCAGTCGCCAGCGCATAGTGGACGAAATAGAACATACAAACAACGCTATCTTGGCTGCAACGGGTAGTTTGCCTACGCTTTTGCGGCCACCGTATGGCGCACGCAACAATACTGTGCTGGATGTAGCGCGGCAGATGGACATGTCTGTGGTGCTGTGGAGTGTGGACCCGCGTGACTGGGATCACAGAAATGCGTTGTTAGTAAGTGAAAATATCATAAACTATGCTTCCGATGGGTCTGTGGTGTTGCTGCACGATATACACGAAACGTCTATAGAGGCTGCTATTTTGGCTATAGATGCACTGATAGAACGTGGATATGTCTTTGTTACGGTTGAAGAACTCTTTAGTCTTAGCGAATTGACACTGCAAGCAGGAGAGGTGTATCGCAGTATCTATCATAGCATTGGAGCGTCGCAATGAGCTACAATTTGAACCAAAACGAGACTTTTGAAACCAAACTAGCCCTGTTGCTAGAGATACTTAGCAAAAAACATGCGGCTTTAACTGATGTGTTGAATATCAGCGAAAATCAGGAAACACTGTACCTTTCGCCACCATCAGAAACGCGGCGGGATTTTTTAATTGAAATGGGCAAGCAAAAGCAAAAACAAATTGACGAGGTGCTGGCATGCGATGAAGTATTCCAGCGCATTTTTGATTCTATTACAGATGAATTTGCAGAAAAAAAAGACAACTATAAAGAGCAGGTGCAGAGGCTGCAAGTTGGCATAAATTTGATATTAGAACTGGATGTGAAAATACGCGCACAGGAAGAAAAAGGCAAAGCCCTGGCAGTCGCAAGTTTTAACCAGCCAGCCACCAGCCAAACTGATATAAATCCGGCAAACACAAATTATATTATCAATAGATACAAAGAAGCCAGCAAAAATAGACCGGAGGAGCAAAAGCTATGATTACGGGCGTAGAAATTGACATGATAGTAAAGGACTCGATTAAGGCCCTGGAGCTATATGAGAAGATTTTTGAGGTGGAGCGTGTGGAAGTCTCGGATTTTGGCGAAAAGGGCAGCGAAGTAATATTTACTATATATGGCACACGATTCCATTTATTGAATGAAAATCCTGATTTTGGCCTATTTGCACCGCAGGAAGGCGTACCGCAGTCAATGTGGATTAATATAGCAGTACCAAATATCAAAGATACCTACGATGCTGCAATTGCGGCTGGTTGCAAAGAAATCTTTGGCATAAACGACATGCCGGACTTCGGCCTGAAAAATGCCATGTTTGCGGATAAATTTGGCTACGGCTGGATGTTGCATCAAATTGACAAAATTGTGAGTCATGAAGAGCGGATGGCTATTTTACAACGGAAATAGTAAAGCCATCATATCCCTTGATTCCTACGGTTTGTAGTGCAGTGGATTCCAGGCAATCCAATTCGCCCATATCTTCTATAAATTTACGCACGCCAACCACTTTTTCATCAGTGCTGGCAGCATTGCAAAGTTCACCATCGCGGATTACATTGTCGCCAAATATGACAGCACCAGATTTTGCAAGCCTTAGCGATAGCCTGAGATAGTTGGGATTATTTGGCTTATCGGCATCAATGAAAATCATATCGAAGGGTTTTTCGCCCGCTGCAATCATTGCGTTCATCGTGTCAGCTGCTGCACCATGGATAATTCTGACTTTGTTTGACAAGCCTGCAAATTCAATATTTTTGCGGGCTAAGTCAGCATAAGCTTCGTCAAATTCAAGGCTAATAACCATGCCATCATCCGGCACTGCTCGTGCCAACCAAATTGTACTATACCCGCCCAGCGTACCAATTTCAAGTATGCGTCGGGCATTTTTCATTTTTGCCAGCAGGCATAGAAATTTTCCTTGGGCGGCGGATACTTCCCATTCGGGCAGGCCGCCGGCCCTGCTGGTTGTCAGCGCGTTTTTCAGCGCAGCATCTTCTTGTGCCAGATGCTTTTCCAAGTACAGGTCATTGTTTGTCCAAGCTTCCATATTTTTCATCTCCCTTCATTGCAATTATATCATGGCAGACTTTTTCGCGCAACCCTCGTATATAGTGTCGGCAAGGGGATGGCACCCATGATAAAAAACAGCTGATTGCCAATATTTTTATAGAGGTGATTAAATGGAACCGGAAATTAAGGTATATGATGACAAAAACAACCAGATAGGTAAGACTTTTGCGCGGCGGGCCAAGCAGTTGATTGCAAAGGGTCGCGCGACTTGGGTAGATGATAGCCAGGCGGCAGTGATTTTGTCTGCCGGAGCCGATGTAAGTGAGATTTATGCGCCAAATGACGGGAACTTTAAGGATTTAAGGTATGTTAAGGAAAGAATAGAAGATGATGATAGCGATGATTTTTTGCGTCGTCTGGCTGCTGAACGCGTGCGGCATAAAAAAGCTCTGCGATGGCATGTAGCAGGATTTTTTGCTGTACTTTTCTTTACCCCCGGATTCTTTGCGATTGTTACGAATGGTTTTTGGCGTGTTATGCCCATTGGCTGGATTATGCTTGGTTTTTGCTGCGGCATGATTGCAACCTGGGGCATTTGGATTGGCCGCCGGATTACCGAACTTTGGAGAGAACGCTCTTTGCGGCCACATGACGTGGAAAGGGAGTTTCAACGGCTAAAATACATGCAAAGCAAATAAACAAAAAGCCGCCATTTCGGCGGCTTTTGCTATATGCTGATTTCCTTCATCACATATTCAATTATGCTTTTCGCATTCTTCTCCGCCTCAGCTATTATCGCCTCGCCACCGGATTTTTTGGATGATACAAAGGCCTCGTCCTTTATGCCACTCAGGTTTATAAGCACATTCATCCATGCGCCATATGTGCCTGCAAACAGGGATTGAGCTGCCACACCTAGGTCGGATGCGGCATTTGTATTAGACTTTCCAACGGTGCGGGTCGCCAGTGCCAATGATGCCTGGCATAGCTCCATCACCTCGTAGGGTACTTCGGTGGCGGCTTTTAGTGCGGCCTGCATGGCGGCTGAACGCGCGGCTTTTTCATCGTCTGTTTCCTTGGGCATGGAAAATACTGCGGACACGCCATTGTAGGCTTCTGTGTCGCGGTCTATAGCATCTACCAGCTTTTGACGCAGATTATCGGCTTCTGTGATTATCCCTTGCATTAGTGCATCATGTTCAGCATATTTCTTTTTGCCGATGGTCAAATTAGCTACCATGGCTAACAATCCGACGCCCATTGCTGCCATATTGGCCGATGCAGAGCCGCCGCCCGGGGCGGGTTCTTTTGATGCCAATGCTGCGCAAAATTCTGTTAATTTCATATCGGTTAGTTTCATTAGATGATTACCTCTCCATTTTTTATGACATTTTTGGCTTGGTTGTTGCCAAATCTGTAGAACAAAAAGTCCAGGTCAGGGCAATTCCAGATGACAATATCCGCATCTTTGCCAACTTCTATGCTACCCTTTGTGGTAGCGCGACCTATAGCTGCTGCTGCGTTTAATGTAACCGCTGTCAGCACTTGCGCTGGCACCATGCCATATTTTAGACACGCCAGAGTCATAGACAATTGCAAATTGAAATTTGGGCTGCTGCCGGGGTTGAAATCACTGGCGATGGCCACGGCTATGCCTGCGTCCATCATGGTCTTTGCGGGCGCAAAATCTTTACCCAGGTAAAAGCTGGTGGTGGGTAGACATACTGCGATTGTACCTGATTTTGCAAGGGCATCCAAATCCTGTGGATTGGATGCTATCAGGTGTTCGGCAGATATCGCGCCCAGTTCCGATGCAATCAATGCTCCGCCTAGGTTGTTGATTTCATTGGCGTGAATTTTTATCCCAAAACCCGCTGCTTTGGCAGCTTCAAGGATTTTTTTGCTTTGGGCGGCATCGAATACGCCTTTTTCGCAGAAGATATCGCAGTATTCCGCTAGATTTTGCTCAGCGACTGCCGGTATCATTTCGCTGATTATCAGGTCCACATATTCATCTGGGTTTTGTTTATATTCCGGTGGTATTGCATGTGCGCCCATAAATGTGGATACCACGTCGGCCGCATGATCTTGATTTAACTTAGCTGCCACTTGCAGTTGCTTTAGTTCGGTGGTGGTTTCTAGCCCATAGCCGGACTTGGCCTCAACAGTGGTTGTGCCGTGGCGCAGCATATCATCCAAAAAGCCCGCTGCCTTGGTATATAGCTCATCAAAATCCGCAGTTCGTGTGGCTTTAACGGTAGATAATATGCCGCCGCCTGCCGCTAATATCTCAAGATAATCGGCTCCAGCAAGCTTGGCTGCAAGCTCGTGTTGGCGAAAGCCACCGAAAACAAGATGAGTGTGGCAGTCCACCAAACCGGGTGTAACCAGATGGCCGTGGGCGTCAAGCATCTTTGAGGCTTCGGGTGTATTATGACCTATGTAGGCGATTTTGCCACCTACCACGCCGATATTTATACCTGTCTCAATGAATATCTCGCTCTGTGCAGCCCCGATTTTGGGGCCATTGCCCTGTGGAGTTGCCAAATGAGCGTTTTTTATCAGTAAATCTAACATTATCGGTATCATTCCTCCTTGTGTATATGCTTTTTCTCAATTAATCCGGCGTCTTTGCCATTGCCATTTCTTCGTTTCATTGACAGATGTATTATTTTTTCTTGATTTTTTAGAATGCGGCCTAGAGTCAAAAAAATTACGCCGCCGAAAAACATCACCAACTGAGCTGTTCTAAATGCGGTATCGCCCCAGAGGTCGTTGAAAACTACTTGAAAAAAATAATATGCTGAAAAAAGCAGAAATCCTATGCCGGCTGAAAGCAGACCCACACGTACAATTTTGTTTATTGCCATACCATTGTATGTTTTTGATGGGGGCGGCAACGGGATGGGCTGGCTTGCCGGAACATACGGCTGGATTGCTGGAGGCGACCCAGCCGACATAAAATCAAAACTAGGGCCGGATGCGGATTTTTGCTCTCCTCGCACCGCTTCAAAGAATTCGTCGATGGTGCCAATTTCCGAAGTTGTTTCTACAGGTCTTTCGATAGACCTTTCGTCGGGCTTAGCCATTGATGTACCTTCGTAGAGCATTCTGTTAACTTTCGCGTTTTCGGATATCTCTGAATGTAAACTTTTCGTGGCTTTTTGCAGAGCATTGTATTTGCGCTCCAGCAAATCATAGTCATCTTTTTGCAGTTGCTCCAATTTTTCCAGTCGCGCCAAAATAACTGCCATACCAAAGGGTATAACGGAGATTAGCAGGGCCGCTGCAAAGGTAATTGCGATGTCCCAGGCTTGAAATAGCACAAATTGGCGGTCAATTAGAGCAACGAGGGATATTACCGCTCCCGCTACGATAATTGCGCAACCCATTATTACGAAAAAAATCTTCATAGCATCTGCCTACTTTCTCCTAATGCAAACTGCTCCTTGGAATTTCATAATATGCTACAGTAAATGATTCTCCAAAACTTGCTTGTCGTAATCAAAATCTTCAATTTGCATGTAATATGCTGCCGAATCTATTAACGCTTTGGCTGGTGCCAGGCCGATAAGTTCGGTGCCTATGACTGTTACGCCGTATCGCGCGGCTTCCATGCGTATTATTTCGACCACTCGATACAAAGGTGTGGCCTCGTAATTCACCAGGTTCATGGAAACCTGGGCGATATTGCGGTCCTCTAACATTATGCCTATGCCTTTAACGGCCTTGAAGCCACCGGAACTGCCACGGATAATTTTGGCAATATTGTTGGCGATATTAACATCTGATGTAGAAAGGTTGACATTAAAGGCTATCAGTGGCATACGTGCGCCAACGGCCACTACACCTGCTGTAGGATGCGGCTGCCCCGGCCCAAAATCGGGTTTCCAGGCATCTTTGGTCATTTTTTCGGCCATGCCCTCGAACTGACCCTTGCGAACGGCGGCCAGATTGCGGCGGGTTTCTTTGCTGGCAGAATCCTCGTATAAAAATACAGGAATACCGGCCTGTGCCGCAATTTCTTCTGCGGCTTCCTTAGAAAGTGCCACAGCCTCGTCCATGGTCATATTTTTCACGGGCACAAAAGGTATTACATCAACCGCGCCCATGCGGGGGTGCTCGCCTACATGCTTTGTTAGGTCGATATGCTGTGCGGCATATTTGGCTAGAGCCACCGCGCAGTCCTTTGCAGCCTGGGGGCTGCCAACATATGTGAAGACAGAGCGGTTGTGGCTGGCATCGGCAGAATAGTCCAGTAAGGTTGCGCCGGGGGTGCCACGTACAATGTCGGCTAGGCCCTCGATGATGGTGCTGTCGGTTCCTACGCTGAAGTTGGGGATACATTCTACTATTTTCGTCATTATGTTCTCCTTTCGGCTCTTATGGTGCAATCTCAAATATAATCTCTACGTTGGCTGTTACAGATAAGTCAGCTACTTCTATCGGTACGCCCCAATTGGCTTCTGCGGTTGCCGCAGGCGCACCGGGTGCAAAAAATGGCCCGGGAATATTGCCATCGCCGACTGTGGCGCGGGCCACAGGCATATGTGTACCGTGTGACTCGAATACGCTAACAACACCGACGATTCTTACGTCCAGAGCCGATGCTATTGTTTGTGCTTTGGTTTGAGCATCACGACTGGCAAGAGCAAGGGCTTGGTTGTATGCGGCGGTAGAATCTGTGATACCAAAGGCAATGCCGGTAGAGATATTTGCTCCGGCTTCAACAGCTGCGCCCAGCACTGCGCCTATCAATTCCATATCACGTACGATGATGGATACATTGTTGGTTACACGGTGACTGGTGATTACATTCCAGTTTGCACCTGTTCCAAATGTGCCGTGGATGGAGAAATTGGCAGTATGTATGTCGTCATCCTCTATGCCAATATCCTTTGCGCCTTGGATAATTCTGTTTACAATCTCGTTATTTTCCAGTAGGGCCAACTGTGCGTTGTTGTTTTCGGTGCGTACACCAAGACGTACGGTTGCAAAGTCCGGTGGGGTAGCTACTGCGCCCGCGCCGGTTACACGGATGGTGGATGGACCGTCGCTGGCAAGCAGTGGTGATGTAGGCGCCAGACCCACAAGCAGAATTGCGACCAGAATAACTGTTAATAGCTTGGTTTTTCTCATTTTTGTATCTCCTTTTGATTCGGTTTTACCAAATCCATTAAATATCTTTCTATCGCATATATTCTTTGAAATCATCCATACCACACATTCTGCTATTTCATAGCTTTCTGCACGGCCGCCGCAACTACACTATCATCCGCGATATTAGGCAGGGTTATGTGGCCCTTATGCCGCTGGTTATATTCTGCTGCGGTTGCTACGGCATTAGGGTTGCCGGCCCAGTTGCGGCGGGCTATGCCACCCATTACATCCCACATCATGGCGGATTTTATGATTTCATCAACGCGCTCGGAGCCATCCAGAACCAGTCCAAAGCCGCCATTAATAGACTTTCCAATACCTACGCCGCCGCCATTGTGCAGGGCCACCAACGACATACCGCGGGCGGCATTGCCCGCGAAGCATTGTGTAGCCATATCTGCCATAATATTGCTGCCATCTTTGATATTGCTGGTTTCGCGGAAAGGCGAATCTGTGCCGGAAACATCGTGGTGGTCGCGGCCCAGCATTATAGGGCCAACATGGCCATTACGCACCATTTCGTTGAACTTTAGCGCAATTTTGGTGCGGCCTTCGGCATCCTGGTACAATATGCGGGCTAAGGTGCCCACGACAAGTTTATTTTCAGCTGCACTGGTAATCCATACGTGATTGTCATTGTCGGCGGGTCGGCGGGTCGGGTCTATGCATGCAGCAGCCATGGCGTCTGTCTTTTCGAGGTCTGATGGATTGCCGGAAAGGCATACCCAGCGAAACGGGCCATATCCATAGTCGAAAAGTTCCGGCCCAAGAATATGCTCGACATAAGATGGGAATATAAAGCCATCTTTGTCATCCATGCCATTTTTGCTAATTTGCTTCATGCCTGTGTCATACACGGCTTTCAGGAAAGAATTGCCGTAATCGAAGAAATATGTGCCGCGGTCGCACAGAGTTTGTATGCATTGAAAATGGCGGCGCAGAGTTTGATTTACCAGCGTAATAAAGCCTTCACGGTCATTGGCCAACATTTGTGTGCGCTCGTCAAATGTAATTTGCGGGCAGTACCCGCCGTCATATACATTATGACAGCTGGTTTGGTCTGTTAATATGTCAATATGTGTATTTGTCATCACGGCATATTGCAGCAAATCCACGATATTACCAGCATATGCAATGGAATAAGGCTGGCGGGCTTCTACATATTTCTGCGCCAGCTCAAATGTAGCCTGCGGGCTGTGGCATATCTCGCGCACCCAGCCTTGGGAAAGACGAGTCTCGATGCGGCTTGGGTCTACTTCTGCTATAATAGCCACACCACCGCAAAGCTCCATTGCCTTGGGCTGCGCACCGCTCATGCCGCCCAGACCGCTGGAAACAAAGAGCTTGCCGGAAAGGTCATCATCAACAGCAAGGCCCATAACCTTGCGCCCGGCATTAAGAAGGGTGTTGTATGTGCCATGAACAATACCCTGCGGGCCGATATACATCCAGCCGCCTGCGGTCATTTGGCCGTAGCTGGCCACGCCCATCTGCGATGCAATTTCAAAGTCATCAAGATTATCATACATGCCTACCATCAAACCATTTGTTACAATAACACGCGGTGCGGATGGGTGCGATGGAAATATGCCTGTGGGATGCCCGCTGGCAACTACAAGTGTGCTATTTTCGTCCAATTCTTGCAGATATTGCATGATAAGGCGGTATTGTAGCCAGTTTTGGCATACAGCACCTGTTTCGCCATACGTTATCAGTTCGTAGGGGTATAGTGCGATATCAAAGTCAAGGTTATTGTCTATCATCACCTGAAAAGCACGGCCTTCCAAGCACTTACCTTTATATTGGTCAATGGGCTTGCCGTATATGCGCCCATGTGGGCGATAGCGATAGGCATATATGCGCCCGTGGGTTACAAGTTCTTCCATAAATTCTGGTGCAAGGGTTTCGTGCAGCTCTTTTGGCACATATCGCAAGGCGTTTTTTAATGCCTGCTGTGCCTGAGCTTCGGTTAAACGGAAGCCACGACTGGGCGCACGGCGGATATCTGGCGCAAAGGCAGGGTAGTCGGGCAGGGTATTTGGCAGCGTGAACAATATAATCACCTCTTTACAATTGGTTAGGAATACTATAAGATAATAGTATAGGAAATTGGGGGATTTGTCAAGGACACTGTAGCGTTATATTTAGGTAGAAAAAATTTCTTGTCGAAGCGAGGAACGTGATGTATAATGTAGCTTGAGGCCAATTCCGGTTAAACATCTACTCAATCGGAATTGGCCTGAGGCAATCAAAAAGTAAGATGGGATGTATTTATTGACATTGCACATATATAAAATATGCAAGTGAAATTTGCTTGAGGAGGCGTGGATGTGAGCAGAAAGAAGAAAATTATATTATCATGTGCTGCAGCAGCTGTGGTATTGGTTGCTGCGGTGGTTGCATTGCTGGTGTATTGGGCACAGATATCAGAGGATGCCGAGCAACCGGAAAACGGTGCGGTCGAGGTATCGCAGGAGCCGCCAATTGTCACGGGGCCTGTGGTGGAAGGGGCGGCGTTTATTATTGCACCCACATCTTTGGGCGATATAACGATTGCTGCCATTGGCGCAGGTGAACTGGGCATTGCTGCAGATTCTGAATTTTTGATTACTTCCAATGTGCGTGGACTTACCGTGGAACATCTGATGTCCTATCTATCCGTTAGGAGCGGCGAAGGATTTACGTTGGAGCAGCTATCCGGCGACACATTTATGCTGCGATTTGTAGAACCACTTGCACACAATGCAGTATATAACCTGGTATATCAACCGCCGGGGCAGCAGGCCGCATCCCATGCCTTCCAAACGGCAGATATTTTTCGCGTATCATCTACATCTCCGGCGCATAGCACTAATGGCATACCCGTGGATGCTGGCATAGAAGTAACATTCAGCCAGCCGCTAGCATCTGATACAGATTTTGAGGCAGCATTTTCTATAGACCCACCGGTGGACGGAAGATTTTTGCAAAGAGAAAATACATATATCTTTGCACCTACCTCTGAATTAGATTTTAATACCAGGTACACCATAACCATTGCCGGTGGCCTGCGCAGCGTAACGGGCGATGTGCTGGAAGAAGCCCATCAGTTCGCGTTCAATACGCAATGGGGTACGGCTAATGAACCGTTGTTTTCCGTGGCAGGCAGCGCATACGAAACATTTTTGCCATGGGGTGAAGTCTTTATCGCCATGAATATTGCTGTACCGCCGCGTACCAGCGATTTTGAAGTTAGGCTATATGAATTGTCAACAGCATCTGATTTCATCAATTTCGAGGATACATCATCCGGGCAGTTGATTGATACATTCGAGCTGGAAATATCAGAATTTCAAACAGGGCACCGCAGTTTTTTCTATCTATTTTTGGGCCGTACATTGCCTGCGGGATATTATGTGGCTGAAATACGCTCCGTGCATCGCAATAACGACATTGTAGCGCATAAATTTATTCAGGTTTCGGCTCTTTCGGTGTATTCGCTTTCTGTAAACGGCGAAGCGGTCTTTTGGGTGCATGATGCCGCCACAGGCCAACCCGCCCATGGCGCGCAAATTAGAGCAAATGGCACGACCACAGTAACAGATAGCGACGGGATAGCCATTGCGGAAGTGGGTCAAAGTAGTTCTGCCGAGATAATCATACAATACGGTGATTATCTACCGTTTGTATACACTAAGCCAACCTTTGCTCGTCGCAACCTGATACCAAACGACCGCTTCCTATCGTATATGTATACGGACCGCCCAAGTTACCGCCCAAATGATACTGTAGATGTATTTGGTGTTATTATGCCACGCTACGGCCATTCGCATATGCCGGATGATGTGTTTACGCTGCATATAGGCGACATGATGGAAATACCCATTACATTGGATAGGCACAACAGCTTTGCTATGCGCGTGCCTGTTACAAATATGTTTGGCGGTACAAATATCATTGTGCGTGTTAATGGCGAGAGCTTGATGTCGCAATGGGTGCAGTTTTTTGATTATACCAATCTTAACTTTGTGATAGAAAGTCAGTTAGATAGAACAGCATATTTTGCAGGCGATTATGCTCAGGTGGAGATTTCCATTGAGACCTTTGCAGGATTTCCTGTGGAAGGCATTGATATGCGAGGCTCCGAGGATGTAACCTTGACCACGGATGCAAACGGCATAGCCGTAGGCGGCCTGCCTGTGACACGGGTTTCCGGCTGGCAAAATGACTGGGAACCTAGCTGGGGCAGCTTTTGGTTTTCTGTGGCCAGTGATGCGCAGATGTCGCAGCATATAAACCTGCATAAGATTGTGGTAAATGCGGATGTTATGATGGAACATGAGATGGATGGGGATGCCGTTACTATCACCACCAACCATATATTGATAGACCGGATTAACGAGCAATACGCAGATGCGGCGCCATGGTCATCTATTAGCCGCGACACATACCGCGGCCCGGCTGTGGATGTGGACTTTACTGTGGAAATAGAGCGGCACGTGACCACGCGCACCATACGCAGCACAAATTATGACCATATCAACAGACGTGTAATCAATATATACAATTTTGATACCACAAGCTCGCATTATCTCTCAATACCAGGGCGTACCGAGGACGGCGCGGCTGTGATAACCGGCTTGCCCACATCTGACGACCCAATGATAAGCTACAGCATAGAAATACGATACAGAGATACTGCCGGGCGACAGGTTGTAGTGCGGCCCGCAGATAACAGATGGCATAGCCACCGCCAAGAATCGGCCATAAGACATTTTGGCATTGTGCTGGGTAGCAATAATCTTCGCGTTGGCCAGACTACACAGGTTTCGCTGGTAGAAGGCCCGGAATGGGGCTGGGATGGCTTTGACGGCGGCACGCAGCTAACGCAAGGACGCATGCTGTCAATTGTAGTGCGGGATAGAGTTGCGTCGGCCACGGCTGGTAGTCCGCAGGGTGTGCCGCTTACGTTCACAGAAGAGCTTATCAATAGCGCAATGGTATTTGCGGCGTATTTTGACGGTGCATATATCTTCCCTGTAACCAATCCCATTACTATCACATATGACTATACCGAGCGTGAGCTGGACATACAGCTGGATTTTGACCGCAGTCAATATCGACCAGGTGAAGATGTGGCAGTGACAATACAAACATCCGCACCGGCGCAAGTTTTAATCAGTGTTGTAGACGAATCCGCAATATTAAACGAATGGCACGCGGCCAACTTCTTGCCCAGACTGTATCGTAGCTCTTGGATGCATTGGCCTGCCTTTCATCAGTTTGCATCTCACACCCAGCATAACTTTGGTGGGGCTGGATATGGCGCGGAAGGCGGCGGCGGAGATAATGGCGGCAGTGGTATGGCCTTCCGTGACCGTTTCATAGATAACCCCATATTTGAGGTGGTGCAAACCGATGTCAGTGGTATAGGTAGCATGACATTTACTTTGCCTGACCAGGTGACATCCTGGCGTGTTACGGCCATTGGTCTGACGGAAGACGGGTTTGCAGGCGATGTGCGATACAATATCCTGTCAACGTTGGAGTTTTACGTGGATTTGATATTGACCAACGAATATATTGTGGGCGATGATATTGCCGCCGCAGCGCGGGTATTTGGCTCCGGTAATGCGCCTGTGGAATATGTGTTTAATGTGTTGCAGGATGGAGCAGTTATATCTACAAGCAGCTATACAGGCGGCAGAACAACAACAATTAATGCCGGCAAGCTGGATGCGGGCGAATATACAATGCAGGTTATAGCCACATCCGGCGGACGCACTGATGCTGTGGAGCTGCCATTTGTTGTGGCGGAAACTGGGATGATATTGCCAATGCGGGCGCAGGCGCGGGTCGAAACTGCGGCAGATGCCGGTAGCATTATGCAGCTGGCAATGCAGCCGCTGCCGGTGCGTGTAACGCTGACCAATGCGGATATTGGGCCTGTAGTAGATATTTTGATGGGCATATGGAACAGCAGCACATTCCGCACGGATTATATTGCGGCAACGGCGTATATCAATTATTTTTTCAGCGGCGTGGAAGATTTTGACGATGCAAGGATGCGGATACATGCCAATAATGGCGGTATACCCGAACTGATATACGAAGAAGTAGATATATACTATACTGCCCGCTTTGCCGCTAGTTTCCCAGAATTTGTGAATCCTCAGCGGCTTATAGCATTTATGAACCGCGAAATGGAACATGCAGGCCCTGCAGAGCGCGCAGCAAGGTTGCTGGCCCTTGCTGCTATAGGGGAGCCGGTATTGCGGGATATTTGGGCTGAAATTGAAAATTTAGATGATACTCGTGATTATCTCCTTACGATAATGTATCTTACGGCGGCCTTGGTTGCAATAGGCGACGATGCCGGCGCAGCGGCGTTGGCTCAGTCCATTCCAGATAATCCACACGAGTATTTTGGTGAAGTGGGCATGGAACTTATAAATACCATATGGCTATTCATCAATACCACTATTGACCCCGAAGCCGCCTGGGCACATATTAATCGCGGCTATGCAAACAGGTTTCATAGCGATGTGCCGGAGCGCATAAATTTTGTGAGGCGCGCGCGGATATTGGGAACTACTATATCCGAGGTGCAATATGAGCTGGATGGCACGACTCATACAGTGCGCCTGGAAGATTTTGATAGACACGCACTGCATATTACACATGAGCAGTTTGAGACATTAAATCTGGTCCCCATCAGCGGAGCAACAGATTTCCGCATAGATTTCTTTGGATATGATGCAGAAAATTGGGCAGCTGAGGACAATCGCATTGATATACGGCGCACAATATCGCGGTATGGCGATATGCATAGGATAGACTTGCGTGTGACGCTGCCTGCCGATGGCACAGGGCATTTCTACACCATATACGACCGTCTGCCAAGTAATATGCGCTTTGTGCGGGTACCCGCGCGTGAGCTGCGGCAGGGCGGCGACCATTTCTCTGTACGACATGTGCAGCGACAACTGGTAGAAGTTAGTTTCTTTGCTGGTGAAGGGCGACCACTTACAAGAACCGTGAGCTATTTTGCTATGGAGCTGTTTGAGGCTGATATGGCGGATGGTGTTACATTTATTAGCAATCGTGATACGCAGAATCACATATGGGGTATGACGGAATGATAATGAAGGTAATGGCATCGGTATCTGTCGCGCTTTTGGCGATGGCATCTGTGGTTACTGTGCATGAGGATATGCGGCAGCAACCAATGTTGGCTGTGGAACATATTACACACGAGGCTTTCAACTATTCCGTTGTAAATCCGCGGCAATATGATATTGAGGGTGAGGGTCTGATTGTAGGCGGCGTGGTGCCGCATCATGTAACGGCGGCTACGCTGATATCCGGTTTTTTTGCCGCTGCAGCTGAAAATGCAGATTACTACGACCTTGTGATTATTATAGGGCCTGCCCACGAGGCCGTTCCGGCCAATATCGTAATTTCTTATCGCGACTGGGATGTGGGTGGTGGAGTACGCGGGCATAGCGGCTTTGCGGATGACTTGATGGTGGCGTGGGGCATAAATGCTGCCATCAGCCACGAGCATATGGAAGCCGACCATACGGCGTCAATACTGATTCCGTATGTGTACCATTATCTGCCGGACACGAAGGTTGCTCCTATATTACTGGCCCGCACCCTTAGTTTTGGTGACACACTGAACCTACACAGATGGCTGGCAGACTGGATTGCGGATAGCGGCGAAAATGTGCTGCTGGTAGCATCAATAGATTTTTCGCACTTCTTAACGCCAACCGAAGCTGTACAAAGGGATATTGTGACAGCGAGGGCTATTGGTGACAGGGATTTTGGACGACTACATTCTATGAACTACCATTATTTAGATTCGCCTGCAGCGATGATAATTTTCTTGAAGCATATGGATGAGATGGGGGCATCGGTTAATATTGTTGACCACACTGATGCCTCGGAATTTTTGGGGCCGGGGTTGGATGAGACCACATCGTATATGTTAATTGTGGGGGTGGCAGTGCCGGCGCCAGATAGGGTTAGATTAACATTTACTGGCGATTTGATGCTGCATGCACCGCAGATGGATGTAGATTTTGACCGTACTTTCTCGCAGGTAAGGCCACATTTGCAATCTGCTGACCTGGCCATTGGCAATCTGGAGACTGTGCTGGCCGGGCATTTCAGTGATTTTCCGTTGTTCTCGGCACCGGATGAATTTGGATATGCCCTACGGGATGCCGGGTTTGATATGCTATCTACGGCCAACAACCATTCGCTAGACCAAGGGGTGGATGGGCTGCTGCGCAATTTGGATTTTTTGCATGGAATTGGCATTGATACTTTTGGCACATATAGAAGCCGCGAGGAGCGGGATGACGTGGCGGTGCGCGAGGTCGGCGGCATCAATTTTGCATTTTTGGCATATACCTTTGGCACCAATGTACAGGCGATTCCTCATGGCCGCGAATACCTTGTGAACTTGATGAATGAGAATCTGATACGTGCGGATATTATACGAGCGAGAGAGCTTGCGGATATTGTAATTGTTATGCCACATATGGGCAATGAATACGAAGAATTTGTGCGGCAGGAATTTAAAGACTGGACAATGATGATGCTTTCGGCCGGGGCAGATGTTGTGGTGGCTGGGCATCCGCATGTGGTGCAGGATATGGGCTTTGTGCAAATTGTAGATTCCGAGACAGGTCAAGTGCGCCGCGGATTTGTGGCATATTGCCTGGGCAATTTTGTGTCGTCACAGCGCGAAATACCCCGCGAGACCGGAGTGATGCTCGATTTATACTTTGAGAAAAATGAAGACGGTCAAGCAAGGCTTGTGGCGGCGTATTATGTGCCTATATGGGTGAAATTCACGGATGCGGCAGGGCGGCGGGATATAATGGTGCTGCCTATAGCGGAGACGTTGCGGCAGGTGGATGATGGGGTGAATATGAATCTGCGGCAGGCGGATATTAACCGCATGAGAAATGCATTGCGGGAGATTTCGGAGATAATATCTGATGAAGCCGTGCAGGAAAAATTTCTGTTGTCGAAATAAGGGGAATGATGTATAATGTAGTTTGAGGCAATCTAAAAGCAAGGCGGTTGGTTATCATACTCCGAAAGGAGGTGAAGCCATGTTAGCACATGAGGTAGCAATTATCATATTTTTGTCCATGAACTTTGTGATTGGGTTAATCAAGCTTATGATATATCTTATTAACATTATTTCTGCAAAGAAATAACCGCCCCGGCCTAAGGGTGGCGGTTATTAATTAACTATCAACTTTATGCCAACCGCTTTGCGATTGTCTCTTTTATTATTGTAGCACAAATATCAAAAATATGCAAGAAAAAATATCATAAAATACAAAGGAGAAAATGGGTATGAACGAGATTTTTATTGATGGCAGAAGCTTGACATTGGATGATGTGGTAGCTGTAGCACGGCATGGCGCGCGTATTGCACTGGCTACACCGGCAGCGGGAGCTGTAGCGGCATCGCGAGCATATATTGAGAGATTATTGGAAGAAGGGCGCGATGTATACGGCGTATCCACCGGTTTTGGCGAATTTGCAAAGGTGGCAATACCGCCGCATCAATTGAAAGAGCTGCAACGAAATTTGATTGTAAGCCATGCATGTGGCGTAGGGCAGTTGTTTTCGGATGAGGTGGTACGGGCAATTATGCTACTGCGCATAAATGCCCTATCTACAGGATATTCCGGTATACGTGTAGAGGTTTTACAAACCCTGATAGATATGTTAAACGCTGGTGTACATCCTGTTATCCCTGAAAAAGGCTCGTTGGGCGCATCCGGCGACCTGGCTCCGCTTGCACATATGGCTTTGCCGCTAATTGGTCTGGGTGAGGCACGGTATAATGGCGAATATATGACCGGGGCCGAGGCTATGGAGCGCGCAGGCATTACGCCCGTGGAGCTGGAAGCCAAGGAAGGACTGGCGCTGATTAACGGCACACAGGTGATGTGCGGCATTGGGGCACTGGTGGTGCATGATGCCAAAAATCTGGCCAGATTAGCTGATATTGCCGCTGGCCTGGCTATGGAAGCCCTTAATGGTATCACCGATGCATATAATCCTGCGTTACATGCCTTGCGCCCGCATAAAGGGCAAATGGATACAGCGGCAGATATGTTAAAACTACTGGAAGGCAGCGAGCGCACAACAAGGCAGGGCGAAAAGCGAATACAGGATGCATACAGCCTGCGCTGTGTGCCGCAAATACACGGGGCCAGCAAGGATGCACTGGAGTATGTGGAACAAAAACTGCTAATAGAGATAAATTCGGTTACAGATAATCCTATAATACTGGCGGATGAGGATGCCGCAATATCTTGTGGCAATTTTCACGGTCAGCCAATGGCACTGGCCTTTGATTTTCTGGGCATTGCCCTGTCAGAAATTGCCAATGTGTCCGAGCGGCGCATAGAGAGGTTGGTTAATCCCACACTTTCGGGTCTGCCCGCCTTTTTGACAGAAAATGGCGGTCTTAATTCCGGTTTTATGATTGCTCAGTATTCGGCGGCATCGCTGGTGAGCGAAAACAAGGTATTGGCGCATCCGGCCAGCGTGGATTCTATTCCGTCGTCTGCCGGTCAGGAAGACCATGTATCTATGGGCACTATTGGAGCCAGGAAGGCTGCAGAGATATTGTTCAATGCAAAGCGCGTAGTGGGTATAGAGATGCTGGCGGCATGCCAAGCTGTAGATTTGAATGAAGGCGGCAAGCTAGGTGCAGGCACACAGATTGCGTATGATATCATACGGCAGGTGGTGCCAAAGCTTGAAGAAGACAGAGAGCTTTATGTGGACTTTGAAAAAATGGCTCTACTTATAGATACTGGGATTTTTGAGGAAATTATAAAATTATAGCACCATTCTATTTTTGCCGCCGCGCTTGCCTTCGTACAGGTTTTTGTCGCAGGTTTCAAGGGTGGCCTCTATAGTGGTAACATCTGATAGGGCGGTGGCTCCACCGGTTATGGTTACTTTGATATCGCCTGCGTCCGTGGGGATTATTTTGTCTTGCACGGCTTGGCGTATTTTTTCAAGAACATTACGGCCATTTACCGTGTCGCATTTGGGCAGGCACAAAAGGAACTCTTCCCCGCCCCAGCGGCAAACCAAATCTGTTTGCCGCGTACAATTAAGCAACACTTCGGCCACAGTTTTCAAAACAATATCACCTGTATTGTGACCGTATTGGTCGTTGACATGTTTAAAGTTGTCGATATCTATCATACAAAACAAGCAGGGCATATCGTATTCGCCTGCTATTAGCTTTTCAAAGAATTGGTTGGCATAGCGACGGTTTTTTAGTTCTGTCAGTGGGTCTATGTTAGAAATGTGATGATAGTCGTCTATTTGCTTTTTTTGCATATCGGAAATTCTATGAGAAATTATAGCATTTAGTGCAACTGCGAATATAGAGCCGATGACGATGACATTGGCAAATATCAGGCGCAAGAATGTATTATCACTCATATCAAACAGCGGGGTGAAGAACAGCGGAAAGGCCATTTGTACATTTATTAGAATGGGCATAGATGCGACGATAACGGCTTTTTGAACTTTCGTGAAATCTAGGTACAGCGCGGCTGGTAGAGCTGCAATCATGATGAACCATTGGGCATTGACATTTGTTCCCATCAAAAAAGTAGCGATGAGGGAAAACAGAACGATTTTGAGTACGAGAATGAAACTTGCTGCACGAATTTTGCCTGCCTTGTTGATGAAAAAGGTGATGATGTAAATAATGACATCAAACACATTTAGTGCAACAATGAGATATATGCCCAAAAATGCGAAATATACGCCAAAGAGCACATGTATGGTAGCAGCAACAATAATAGATATTGCTAGGTATGTTTGAAATTTGAGCTTATCATGAACCATAATTATCACTCCAGAATGGTATAGTTATTAAACTTGAAAAACGTCCCAAGAAAACGCAGGGTTTTTCACGATTGCAAGGAAGCGAAGACGACGCGTGCCCAAAGGCACGCTAGGATGAACTGACCTATGCGGCTTACCCTTAGCAAACTGGGCGAAGCCCACTTTTGCATAGCGAAAGCGCCATGATAATCGTGAAAAAGACAAATTTTATGGGATGGTTTTCGGGCTTAACAACTATAAAATAGTATTGTATCAGAATTGTGATGTGATGTCAAATAAATACTGGTAAATTGATGCAAAATGGTGTATAATAGAATGAAAACAGACTAGGGGAGATTGTATGAGAACACGTATTGCTGATATTTACAAAAATACGGCCCAGCATATAGGCACCACGGTGCGGCTTGGCGGCTGGGTTCGCACGCTGCGCGATAACAAGCATTTTGGGTTTATAGAACTTAATGATGGCAGCTTTTTTAAGGGTCTGCAAGTTGTATTTAACGAAGATTTGCCAAATTTTGGTGAAATTGCAAAATTGCTTACGGGGGCTGCCATAACGGTTCATGGCAAGGTGGTGGAAAGCCAAGGCGCGAAGCAGGCATTTGAGGTGGTAGCCAGCGAGGTCATTATCGAAGGCATTGCACCCGAAGAATATCCGCTGCAAAAAAAGCGGCATAATTTTGAAACCCTGCGCACCATGGCACATCTACGGCCGCGCACAAACACATTTTCGGCGGTATTTCGCGTACGCAGTCTTGCACAATATGCATTTCACAAATTTTTCCAGGAGCGAGGCTTTGTGCATGTGCATACTCCGCTTATAACCGCGCTGGACGCTGAAGGCGCAGGCGAAATGTTTGCTGTGAGCACCCTGGATTTTGAAAATATACCAAAAGATGGAGATGGCAATGTAGATTATGCCAAGGATTTTTTTGGAAATTCTGCAAAGCTAACAGTTACGGGGCAGTTGCAGGCGGAAGCATACGCGTTGGCTTTTAATGATGTGTATACCTTTGGGCCGACCTTCCGTGCTGAAAATTCCAATACATCGCGCCATCTGGCGGAATTTTGGATGCTGGAACCGGAAGTATCATTTGCTGACTTAACTGATTGTATCAATTTGATTGAGGATATGGTGAAATATACAACCAACTATATTCTGGAAAACGCGCCCGAGGAAATGGAATTTTTTGATAAATTCATTGAAAAGGGCATCATAGAGCGCCTGAAAGCAGTAGCTGGCGCAGATTTTGGACGCATAACATATACAGACGCTATTGAAGCTCTAGAAAAATCTGGTCAGGAATTTGAATATCCTGTAAGCTGGGGCGTTTCGCTGCAAGCTGAACATGAGCGATATTTGGCCGAGACGATGTTCAAAAAGCCGGTGTTTGTGACGGATTATCCAAAGGATGTGAAGGCCTTTTACATGCGCCGCAATGATGACGGTAAAACTGTGGCCTGCACAGACCTGCTGGTGCCGCAAATTGGTGAGCTGGTGGGCGGCAGTCAACGTGAGGAGCGGCTGGATGTGCTGATGGCAGCAATGCGTGAGCATGGACTGGTGCCAGAAGACTATCAGTGGTATCTGGATTTGCGACGTTTTGGCGGCGTGACGCACAGTGGCTACGGACTGGGCTTTGAGCGATACCTGATGTATGTTACGGGCATGACGAATATCCGCGATGTAATACCATTTCCGCGATATGTGAACCACGCGGAGTTTTAGGAGGCGGTCCTGATGTCATATAAAATTGTGAATAGCGAAAAAATATATGCAGGTAGAATTGTTAATATCTATCTTGATGATGTGGAACTGCCAAATGGTGTGATTGCAAAGCGCGAAATTGTGATGCACCATCGTGAAGGCGTAGGAATACTGCCGGTTGATATGGATGGTGGTATATTTCTGGTGCGGCAGTATCGCCATCCGCTATATGCCCATGTACTGGAAATTCCTGCTGGCATATCTGAGAGCGGCGAAAATTCAATGGATTGCGCTGCACGGGAGCTAGAAGAAGAGATTGGATATCGTGCTGATAAGTTAACATTTCTTGTATCTGTAAATAATACCATAGGTGTGTCCAATGATAAAATACATCTGTATGTAGCAGAGAATTTGATGCAGACCGCTCAGAATCTGGATGCAGATGAATTTCTTGAGGTGGAGAAATATAGTCTTGAAGATTGCGAAAAAATGATTGAAACAGGCGAAATTATTGACAGTAAAACGATTTTGGCGATATACGCATATAAATTGATGCCGACCGAATAAGCTTGTATAAAGCTTGTTTGTGGAGGTAGCGTTACGATGAAGTGGAATAGAAACTGGACTTTGGTGACGGTATCGCTTGCTCTTGGTCTGCTGTCCGGAGCCATACGCCCACTGCTTCTGGACGAAGCTGCACACACAGAACTGATGGTAAGCCTACATCGCTTTGCAGCTACGCTAGATACTGGAAACATGGGTTTTGCGGAGATTCTTATGAATCTGCTGCGCTATGGCCGCATGTTGATTTTGATTTGGGCCTGTGCTATAACGCCAAAAGTCCGGTTTGTTGCGCTTCTAGTGCTATATATGCGTGCCATGGCTCTGTCGTTTTCGGCGGCAATGATGATAGTGGCTTTTGGCGGAATTGGGCTTGGATATGCTTTCATGTTATATGGATTGCAAAATATGATAACAATGCCAATATATGTATATGCAACATACGTAATCTTACAAAAACGTCCCATAACAGCAAAGTTGGTGGTAATCAGCCTGGCTGGGATTGTTGTCGCATCTATCATTGCTACATACATAGCACCTATACTATTTGTAATGATTCGGAGGTAATATGACCAAGAGAGTTAAATCCGTAGTGCCTATATATTTGATGGCTGTGGTATTTGCGCTGTATTGCTTGCTTTTGTCAATGCATCGTATAATTGACTTGATATTGGCACTGATAGTAGCTGTGCTGGTGTATCTGGCATCTGGCCTGATATTTCGCGGCAAAGTTGTGGAGTTGCCGCGTGAGGTCAGCTTTGACAAGACCGGAAATGCCGCCGCAGATGCAATGATTGCGCAGGGGCGCGGCTACATCAAGCAGCTAGACGAGCTGGAGAAATCCATTGCCGACCCGAAAATCATCAGTCAAATTGCGCATTTGCAAGAAATTTCTATACAGATTTTTGAGTTTATTCAGCGTAGTCCTGGACATGCCCGAAAAATTAATACCTTTATGGACTATTACTATCCCACGGCCATCAAATTTTTGGAAAATTATGCGCGATTTGATGCAAAGAGCGTTAGGGGTGAAAATATAAACGATGCCATGGCGAAGATTTCTGATTCTCTGGGCAAGATAGAGGAAGCCTTTGCGCATCAGCTGGATAGTTTGTATTCTGACAAGGCATTAGATATCACTACAGACATCAGTGTGCTTGAAAATATCATGAAAAGCGAGGGTATGTTATGAAAATGCTAAAAAAGCGACCCGTCGCCTGGATTGTGGCTGCATTAGTGATGATACTGTCTGTTGTGGCCGGGGCGTTTACAAGTTTCAATAGCATGCGAAATGATGCCATGGCAGCATTTGACCGTGAAATGATACCTCTGGTTAATGAAGCGATGATTGCCGCGCATGATATGCAGAGCGTTGCACAGAATTACATGAGCAGTGCAGATATTGCAGTTGTGGGCATAGGACGTATCGTGTCTGAGATTCAAGCAACCAATGACCCCGCACAGATTTACCAGCAGTTTGTGCTATTAAATCGCGCTGTTTGGGAGGTTTACGATAGGCTAATTGGTGGCAATGCAGTAATGTCTGATACTAACCGTATGCTTCTCAGAAATTCCCATGCAGATTTTTTGCAAATGGACACAATTTTGAGCCAAGCGGGATACAATAATACGGCGGAGGACTTTAATGACAGGCTAAGCGGAGGATTGGGTTTTTTAGTGCGGCCTGTCATGAACGAACTACCGCGATTTGACTAGGAAGGATGGACATTATGCGAAGAATTATATTTTTATTGACAGCTTTAATGCTAACAGCATCATCAACAGTCCTAGCGACTGTAAATATACCTGCTATACCGCCTAATCGTGCGGTTTTGGATACCGCAAACATACTAAGTCCGGCTACTGTAGACCATTTGGTGCGTGGAAACGACCAGCTGGGCTGGGATACAGGTGGTGAGGTGTTGTTTTACACGCGCAATTTTACGCCGCTGGGACAGAGTATACATGAATATGCTTTGGAAGTATTTAACAGTTGGAGTCTTGGGCATCCAGAATATAACAATGGAATTTTGGTCATGATTTCTGCGCAAGAGCCTGATAACAGCCATTGGGTGGTCACTGGAGACGGCATTTCCAGCTATTTTACCGGCGCAACTATCGAACGGTATCTTGACACATATTTTCGCGAATACTTTGCGGCTGACAATTATGATATGGCTGTAACCGCGTTATTTAATGCGCTGTCGGATGCCGTATATCGGCTCTATGTACCACTGGTGGGTCAACCATCCGGGCGCCAACTTCTCCCGGCAGAGCCCTCGGGCCTGGCAAGTCTAATACCCACAATTGTTACTATTGGCATAGTTCTATGGATTGTGGCCAGCGTATTTGGCGCAAACCGTCGTCATAGACGTGGCCCAATGGGCCCAATGGGCGGAGGGCCTATGATGCCAAGGCAAGGCGGCAGCGGCTGGTGGACATTAATTGCCGTACTTGGGTCGTTTCTGCTGGGACGTGGCTCCGGCGGCGGATATCGTGGAGGTGGTGGCTATGGCGGCGGCGGATATCGTGGTCCGGGCTCCGGCGGCGGCTATTCCCGCGGTGGCGGCGGCTACTCGCGAGGTGGCGGTGGCGGAATCTCTCGCGGCAGCGGCCGCAGAAGGTAGCGATGAGCGTATTTGTGTTGAAAATAATTGCCTGCACGGCAATGCTGATAGACCACTTTGGGGCGGCTATATTACTGCCTATGCTTGACGAATCTGGATTTAATGCGGAAATATACATGGCGATGCGCAATATTGGCCGCATCGCTTTTCCGATTTATGCATATTTGATTGCACAGGGTTGCACGCATACCAAGCACATCGGCAAATATTTGCTGCGCCTGGGCTTGCTGGCCATTCTTTCCGAACCATTCTTCGACATAGCCTTTTGGAGCGGCGATATTAATTTTTTACATAATACCAATATTTTCTACACGCTGTTTCTAGGGGCAACCGCAATTACATTTCACCAGAAGATGCGCCAAATTTTTGCGAATAGTCTTGGTGAGATAGCTGGATTGCTGGGTGTGATACCCGCTGCAATGGTTGCAATATGGCTTAGCACAGACTATTCCCTTTTTGGGGTTGGCATAATTTTTTTGATATACATCATGCGTCCAGAGAATCGCACAGGGCGCGTTGTTGCGATGTTAATCGGTACAACTGCACTATATCTTGGAAACCTCAACTTCATGCTGCTTTCGTATGTGGCAGTTGTGCTTGTTGCAATATATAACGGCCAGCTAGGTCCAAACAATCGCTTAATAAAATGGGGCTTCTATTTCTTCTATCCTGTACACATAGCGGCTTTGATAGCCCTACGCGCTATTCTTATGTGAGGTTTGTATGCATAAATGGAGATTTTATGTAATTACATTGTTGATACTAACAGCAGCAGCTTATCCGTTATGGAATCTTGCAGGCTTGCTGCTTCATTATTATGACATAAGGCGTATAGAGTTTGGGAGATTATGGGCTGGTTGGGTATGTTGGATATGGTATGATGTCACCATGATTATTCCTTTTGCTGCTGTTTCGGCGGCTATTTTGCTTGGATTTCTGCTTACTCCGATGCTGAAAAACCGTTTAGCCATTTTTGCCGTAGCTACAGGTATATTTGTGGGGCTAGAACTGTATGTTTCCCAAATTGCCGCTCGGTTAGACCTCACTAATCTTTTGTTAACCTCGCGAAGAGGCTTTACACCTGCTGAAATAGCCGTATTGAGTTTGGATATGGCTATCGCATGGACTGTTAGGATGCATTACTACGTATTCTCTATCATCTTTATACTTTCGGTTCTAAATTTATTGTACTGGCTAGCTATCAATAAGGAGAGCAAGCCAAACAAACGAAACATTGTAATACAGAGCATTGTTGTCGTAAGCTATGCTTTAGCGTACATCTTTGTACGCACTATGCAGCACGCAGACCCTGATACATTGCTGCTGACAGGCTGGAGTGTGCTGAATGCTGCAATATGTTTTGCCCTTGCAGCAATCGCAGCTGGTTTGTGCGCTGCATCTTTTACGAGGTTCAAAGGATTTGGCAAGTATATTCCATCTATACTGTCAGTATCATCTATTTTGGTCCTATATGCGGCCCGATATGTAATGCTCGGCGGAAATCTCTATTTGTACCACGAAAATGCTGTTATAACCATTTTTCTGCGAATTTTGATTACTGCAACACCTGCCATCATAGTGTTTTACCTGCATAAGAAAAGCGGCGGCTTTACGCCGCCGCCCTCTCCTCGTTCATCATCTTCTCAATAAACACACCATATCCACGCAATGGATTTTGCACAAATACATGAGTGATGGCACCGACAATTTTATCGTCCTGTACGATAGGGCTACCACTCATACCTTGTACGATGCCATTTGTGCGTGTTATTAGCCCTTGGTCAGTTATGCGCACTACTAGGCCTTTTTCGGCCGTCGAGTCTTCATTGACACTCTCGATGTAAACATCATATGGCTTTATGCCACCGCCCTCAATATTGGAAAAAATCTTTGCGGGCCCCTGATGAATTTGATCATGACGTGCTGCTGCAAGAGCCGCTGTGGGCAGACCTTCGTAACCCCGATTAATATCTCCATACAGGCCCAGCGACGTGTTTTTATTGATGGTGCCGATAACAGAATCGGCTCTAATTTCGCCAATCAGCTCGCCCGGCTCGCCTTTTTTACCCTTAACTATATCTATAATCTGCGATTCCATAATTTGGCCATGGCGCACCTTCATCAATTTGCGCGTATCAACATCCAAAATACCGTGGCCAAGAGCACCAAAGCGGCTTGTGGCTGGGTCATAATAAGTTATAGTGCCGATACCTTGGGTGCTGTCGCGCACCCAGCATCCAATTTTTGGATGCTTATCGCGAGCACAGATGGCAGGATGAATATCTACTGTAAGTATCGTGCCATCACGAAGAATTTCTAATGTGATACAATTGGTTGTGGCAGCGATGGCCTGAGAAAGCTGAGCATGGCTGTACATGGTGATGCCATCAGCTTTCAGTAGAATGTCACCGGCTTGCAATTTTCCGAAGCTTGGACTTTGTGACTGCCCATCCTCATCATCGAATTTATCTGTGCCCAATACCATGATACCATCAGTATAGAATCGCACGCCAACGGTTATGCCAACAGGTACAAGCTGAATCTCGCTCTTGTCAGTATCCTTGGTCCCGAAACGCAGCACATAGGAGAGGTCATCATCATTAAACTCTGAGCTAACAGCTACAGAGTCTTCATAAAATATTTCGTTGTATGGATATGCTTGAAATTCAACATAATCGCGTATGTTAAAAAACAAATGCAAAAAAATTGATACAATAAGTATCGTAAGAGCAGTAAAAAGAAATTTCTTATGGCTTGATACAGGATTTCTCATAAAAGTCACTTCCTTCGCGATTTATCTTGATTTATTGTCTCCGATATCGCGTCAGCTATGCAGGAAGCTTAATCCTAATTCCTATCTTTTGACATTTGTGCCAATTTTATCATTTCTTTGGCAGCTTTTTCTGTAGTTACTGTAATGGCTGCCCCGCCTATTAATCGAGCAATTTCAGCAATCTTTCCGTCACCTTCCAAATTGTGAACATATGTGAAAGTTCGCTCATTTGTTTGCTCTTTCTCAATTAGAAAGTTCGCATCGCCCATTGCTGCAATTTGTGGAAGATGGGTGATACACAATATTTGGTGATTTTTGCTAATAATGGAAAGTTTTTCTGCTACCTGTTGAGCGGTACGGCCACTTATGCCTGCGTCAATCTCATCAAAAATGAAGGTTTCGATGGTGTCGTAGCTGGCCAGTGCAGTCTTTAAGGCTAGCATGATGCGCGACATCTCGCCGCCAGATGCGATTGATGAAAGCGGCTTTGGCGACTCACCTACATTTGCCGAAATCATAAACTCTGCGCGGTCAAAACCATTTACGCCAAATTCCGCGCGGTTGGAGATATCGATGGAAAATTGTGCGGAATCCATACCTAGTTGTCGCAGAATGCCCTCAATCTGAGCTTGGAGTATCCGTGCAGCATCTTTGCGAATTAATGTCATCTCCAAGCAAACGCGTCCGATGTCCTTTTCAAGCGACTTTTTTTCCTTGGACAGTCGCGCTAGTTCTTCCTGGCTATTTTCGATTGCATTCAACTTTTTTGTAAGCTCGTCAGAATATTTTAAAATTTGAGATACGTCAGTACGACCATATTTTTGCCGTAAGCGATAAATTTGGTCCAAACGTGCCTCAATTTCCTCTAATTCTTGGGGGTCATGCTCTAAATTTTCGCCATATTGTTCAAACTCTCTGGCAGCATCTTGTAGATGCGCATAGGCTTCGGTCAACCCACTTATCATATCTTTCCCGTCGGTATCTAACGAAGAAATTGTTTCTGCGAACTCTAAAATTCGTGCCAACTTGTCCAGCGCGCCGTTTTCGCCGCTCAATAGCTCGACTGCGCCGGCCACAGAATATGTAATTTTTTCGGCATTAGAAAGTAGCCTGCGTCGTTGGTTTAGTTGACTTTCTTCGTTTGCGGTCAACCGGGCTTCTGAAATTTCCTGTATTTGGAATTTATACATAGACACACGAGCCTCATCGGCGTCCTCACTGGAAATATCCGCAATAGCGCGCTGAATTACACGATAGTCTGCTATATACTGCGCCAATCGAGTCTTTTTTGGCTCCAGTGCTTCTTGGCAAAATCTATCTAGTAATTGTAAATGTTTCTGTGAGTTAAGTAGTGATTGATGTTCGTGCTGACCGTGTATGTCAATCAAAAGTGCGGCAATTTCACGTAACATGCCAATTGTAACAGGCTTTCCGTTGATTTTTATCACAGAACGTCCCTTGACACTCTGGGTGCGCAAAATTAGCAAAGCACGGTCTTCGTCGATATCCACACCCAGCTCTACAATCTGCTCTACCAATTGGTCATGTGCGATTGTGATAAAAGCCTCTACGGTGGCGATTTCAGCTCCACTACGTATAAAATCGCGCGGCACACGGCTACCCAGTACAAAGTTGATAGAATCAATCAAAATTGACTTTCCGGCCCCGGTTTCGCCGGACAAAATGTTTAACCCAGGTGCAAAATCTATGGTGGCTTCTTCGATGAGCGCCACATTTGATACTTTTAGATGCTCCAGCATGTCTATACCTTCTTCATTTTCATTCGTAAAATTTCGTAAAAACCTAAACTATTAGTCTTAATTATTTTCGTCTGATATTCGTTTGGGTGCACAATAATTTCGAATCCATCCGCAGCGACCGTGGCTACATCTGTGGTGCCAACAATTGTTCCATCAAATGAGATTGTGGCTTGTGGACCATGAGAAATACGAACTTCGATGGCTTTTTCGACTGCAACGACGACAGGTCGTGCGCTGGGTGATTGCGGGCAAATAGGTGTCAAAATCACCATCTGTGCATCGGGTTTCAGCACCGGTCCGCCGGCTGCAAAATTGTAAGCAGTAGAGCCGGTTGGCGTAGCTATTATCAGGCCATCGGCACGGATTGTGTCCAAGTATTCGCCATCAATACTAACTGCGCACTCAATCATGCGTGCGCCTGCTCCACGATGGACAACTATATCGTTTAGCGCGAAATGATGCACACCATTTGTATTAACTGACAGCATCATTCGCTCTTGAATCTGATATTCGCCGGTCAGTACTTTGGTGATGGCATTTTTTGCCTGTGATTTTTCAACATCTGTTAAGTAGCCAACATTGCCCATATTTATGCCCAATAGTGGTATAGAGCACTGTGCGGCAAACTTGGCTGCACGAAGCATGGTACCGTCACCACCCAGGACGATAACAAAATCAACATCTAAGCAGGCATTTCCATGATATTCCAGCACATCATAACCCAAATCACATACAAAGCTCATTAAATCATGAGTTACGGCCATGTCAATATCCTTGTTAGCATTTGTAAAAAAGCCGATGCTCTTCATAATCTGTCCTCAATTTTCGCAAAATATCAAATACTCTACATTGCCATTTTGTCCTGTTATGGGTGAAAAATCCATGTTGTGAACAGTCATTCCGGCGTTAGTAATTGTTAAGAGAATTTTATGTAAGGCTGCTGTGTGTGCGGCAAGACTTGTAACCACACCCTTTTTGCTCAATGCTCTGGGTCCACATTCAAACTGCGGTTTTAGTAGAAAAATAGCATGTCCTGCATCACTCAGAATTTCTGATACTTTTGGTACTACTTTCTCAAGCGATATAAATGATAGGTCGATGGCAGCAAATCTAGGTATAAAAGGGATTTGAGCGATATCAACATGCAGGATATTCATACCTTCCATAGATATTACGCGTGGGTCGCTCATTAGCCTTTCTGCAAGCTGCCCATGTCCGTTATCCAATGCAATAACACCGGCTGCACCGCTTTGCAACATGCAATCTGTAAAACCTCCTGTGGAAGCTCCAATGTCGATACAGAGCTGCCCCATAAGGTTTATGCCAAATTTACTGATGGCATGTGCCAGCTTTGTGCCACCGCGTGATACATATGGTAGTTTCTGAGCACGAATCTCAACGATACAGTCTAGCGCAAAACGTGCACCGGGTTTCGTTATTAATATGCCATCCACATTGCACTTGCCGGAGAGTATCAGCTCCTTAGCATATTCGCGTGATACATCAAGTTGCTCGCAAACCAACACATCAAGGCGTTTTTGCATGATTTAAAATCTCCATAATTGCATCAAAGATACTGTTAGCATCTAAGTTTGTAAGCTTGAATAGTTCATCCCTTGTTGCCGTAGGAAGAAATTCGTCCCTGATGGCGAAAGCATGGACTTTTTCGCCTGGAAGTGCAGAATTTAGGCGCTGACCAAAGCCGCCATCACGCATACCTTCCTCAAGTGTAAAAATATGGTTATACTTGCTCAAATAGTCTACCATGGCGATATCCAGAGGTTTTACGAAGCGCGGATTTATCAAAGAAGGCGATAACCCTTGGTTTTTTAGCCTTTTCCATATATCGTGTGCAATAGGTAACATAGCGCCTACAGAAATCAGTGCAATATCCTGGCCACCTTCTAAAATATCCCATTTTCCTAATTCGATGGCCTTGATACCGCCTGTATAGATGCTGCCTGCAGCGGCCTTAGGATATCGTATAGCAACCGGGCCATTGTGGGTAAAGGACCAGTCCATCATGACCTCTAGTTCACGGCCATCACGGGGCGCAAGAATGGTCATATTAGGGATATGCGCGAGATAACCAAGGTCAAATACGCCTTGATGTGTCTCGCCGTCCGCACCAACCATTCCGGCCCTATCAATCGCAAATACAACCGGTAGTTTCTGTATTGCTACATCATGAAGAATCTGGTCATATGCCCGTTGTAAAAATGTTGAATATATGGAAACAACCGGACGCATACCGGTTTTGGCGAGGCCTGCTGCAAAAGTTACTGCGTGGCTTTCTGCAATTCCTACATCGAAAAAACGTTTAGGAAAAGCCTTGCGGAAGCCGGTAAGGCCGCAACCATCGGGCATAGAGGCCGTGATAGTCACAATTTTCTCGTTTTGCTGCCCCAGTTCAACAATTTTTCTAGAAAAAATATCTGTATATGTAATTTCATGTTTTGCGGCGGCGGGTCGTCCGCTAGCTAACTCAAAAGGCTCGACGCCGTGAAACCTATGCGGATATCGCATCGCGGGAGTATAACCCTTACCTTTTTTTGTTAAAACATGCACCAAAATCGGGCCATGAATGTTTTTTATATTTTGGATAACGGACATTAGTTGTCCGATATCGTGGCCATCCACGGGTCCGTAATATTTGAAGCCCAGTTCCTGAAATAATACTCCTGGCAGCAATAGATATTTCAGTTGACCCTTCGCTTTCTCAATGAAATCTTTGGTAAAGTTACCGGCAAATGGTATATTTTTTAAAAACTTCCTTACGTCGCGCTTGGCGGAAATATAGTAAGGCGCAGAACGTAAATCGTTGAGATAGCGGGAAAGAGCACCTACATTTTCAGAAATCGACATTTGGTTATCGTTAAGAAAAACTATGATATCCGTGTCAGAACGGCCGATATTGTTCAGTCCTTCAAGTGCAAGGCCGCTGGTTAGCGAGCCATCACCAATAACGGCAGCTACCTTGTTTGTGCCACCCTGCAAATCGCGACTGATAGCCATGCCCAAAGCAGCGGATAACGATGTGGAGCTATGACCCACGTCAAAGGTATCGTGAGGGCTTTCAGAGGATTTTATGTAGCCAGACAGTCCATCAAGTTGACGCAAAGTATCGAATTGATTTCGACGGCCTGTTAGAATTTTATGGGGATAGGATTGATGCCCAACATCCCATACAATTTTATCATGTGGCGAATTTAGGCAGTAATGCAAAGCGATTGCCAGCTCTACTACACCCAAATTTGATGCCAAATGCCCGCCGGACTGTGAAACCGACTGTAGAATGAAATCTCTCATTTCAGCTGCAAGTGGCGTCAATTGCGGCTTTTTTAGTTGCTTCAAATCTTGCGGCGAATTTATCTTATCTAATAGTTTCATTTTCACCTCTATTGATAGTGTAGAATTAATGCAATCACAATTCCCAATATACCGCCTGCGGCAACTTCTAGTGGTGTGTGACCCAGCATTTCTTTTAATTTTTTATCCAATACCACACCCGAATTTTCGATACTGGCCAGTATGTCGTTTATGACCTTGGCCTGGTTTCCGGCCGCACGCCGCACGCCAGATGCGTCATACATGACGATAAGACTAACGATTGCACCCAGTGCGAAGAGCGGCGAATCAAAGCCATCCGTGAGGCCAATCACAGTTGTGACGGCGGTGACGAAAGAACTGTGTGAGCTAGGCATGCCGCCTGAAGACATTATGATTCTCAAATTAAGCTGTTTTTTGCGCAGCAGCTCAGTAAAGATTTTGAGAACCTGTGCCACAAACCATGCGCAAAGGGCTATCCAAAGGGCATAATTACCCAGAATTTCGTCGATAAATGACATCAAATCACCTTGTTCTATGCAGAAGACTTTCCGCTAAAGCTACTATAAAGTCTGAATTTTCCAGCTTTTTCAACTTAGCAATTGTTGCAGTGGATACATCGTCATGCATTTTTTTTGCAGCATCAATGCCTAAAACAGCGGCATATGTGGGCTTTCCAACCTCTTGGTCACCTTTCAAATCCAGCAAATCATCTTTTAACTGAAATGCCAATCCCAAGTCCATCCCGATTTGTTCAACGATACTAACAGTATCATCGTTTTGCCCGGCAGCCAAAGCGCCGCATCCAAAGGCCGCCATGAACAGTTTTTGTGTCTTGTTCTTATAGATATATTCAACTTCGTCTAAAGATATTTGTTTGTTTTCTAGGCATATATCCATAACTTGCCCGCCAATCATGCCTGTTATGCCGGCATAATTTGCGATTTTTGCCAGGCATTTCAAGGAATTGCTATTATTGTTATTTGCACAATAATTTGACATGACCTCGTAGGAGCGGTTTAACAGGGCATCACCTGCCAAAAGTGCCATCGCATCGCCGAAAACAACATGATTTGTGGGTTTGTCACGTCTCATATCGTCATCATCCAGCGCGGGCAGGTCATCGTGAATCAGCGAATATGTATGTATCATTTCCAGTGCGCAGGCGAATGGCAGGGCATCGTCACGTCTCCCGCCAAACATATCACATGTTGCCAACAAAATCACAGGGCGGATGCGCTTGCCGCCGGAAAATAGGCTATATCGTGCGGACTCATAAATTATTTCGGGATAGGCAGTTTTTAGGTAATTATCTAATTCCAGGTCGATAACCTCAATATACTCCTGCAATTGTATGTTAAAATTCATCATTGTCATCGCCTTTCTTCATACGAAAAGGTCGCATTTCCGCACCCTTCGCGCCACCTTTTGCAAGCATCAACACTTCTTTTTCGGCGGCATTTAAGGCATCGTCACAGCCGGCAGCTAGCGCCACACCTTCTTTGTACAACGCGAGCGAAGCTTCCAGTGGCATGTCTGCTCCCTCTATGGCGGCGATTATTTCGTCTAACCGCCTGATATTTTCTTCAAAATTGAATTTCTTCATTTAATAATCTCCGCTTCTCTGGTTGTATCAGAAAACTGCATTACTATACGTTGCCCTAAGGACATCTCTGCGCCCGATTTAATAATATTTCCATTTTCATCTTTCGCCAAAACGAAACCGCGACCCAATATTGATAGTGGCGATACTTTTTCTAAAAGCTGCAATTTTGCTGCCAGTAAATTTTTTTGCGCACCAATTTTGTCGATTTGACGGTCAGGTGAAAGCCTGTAGAGTCGATTTTCCAGAGATACACGGCATTTTGCGAACTGGTTGCTAATGGCTTTATACATCTCATCGACGCGATATGCGACCTGTGACTGCATATCATCTAGGCGCGGCGTTGCCAGCTCTGCAGCCGCTGTTGGCGTTGCCGCCCGTAAATCTGCTGCAAAATCGCAGATGGTAATGTCGATTTCGTGGCCAACCGCCGATATTACGGGAATATCAGAGGCATGCACGGCCTTTGCGACAATCTCGCTGTTAAATGCCCATAAATCCTCAACACTGCCACCACCACGGCCTACGATTACCACATCCGCATTGATGTGCGTATTTACGGCATGGATTGCACGGGCAATATCTGCCGGAGCATCTTCACCTTGTACCAGCGTGGGCACCAGAATCAGCTGCACTAGCGGATTTCGGCGGCGTGCGGTATTTATCATGTCAAAAATTGCGGCACCTGTCGGGGATGTTACAATGGCGATTTTATCAGGGTATTGCGGGATAGGGCGGGCATTGTCAAAAATCCCTTCGTCGTGCAACTTGGCCTTTAGAACATCTAGATTATCACGGATTTTGCCGCTTCCAACGGCATCCATGAATTCACCAATAAACTGCACATCGCCCACTTTTTGATATACGGCTACACGCCCATAAATTTGTACAAAGTCGCCATCCTTGGGTGAAAAAGGCAAATTTTCCGCATCACCCTTGAAAAATACGCATCGCAAAGCTGCGGCTTCATCTTTTAGACTAAAATACAGATGCCCTGAGGTGTGCCGCCGAAAATTGGAAATTTCTCCTTCAATCACGATGCTGCACAGGAAAATATCTTCTTCCAGCAGCTCTTTCATGTATTCCATGATTTTTGAAACTCTATAGGCCTGCACCTTCATTGCTTTCGCTCGCTTTCAACTTTCTTACAATTTTCCCCAGTACACCATTAACAAATTTGCTGCTATCCTCAGAAGAAAAAGTCTTGGCCAGCTCCACGGCCTCATTTATAGATGTTCCATCGGGTATTTTAGGGTCGTAAAGAATCTCGTACACAGCTAGGCGCATTATAGCTAAATCAACCTTAGAGATACGCGAAATATCCCATGCCGCTGAGGTTTCGGAGATGTGCGCGTCAATGGTATTTAAATTTGCATAAACGCCGCGTATTTCGCCTAGTACGAAGTCCGTTTCACTGATGCCCTCGTTCAATTCGGAAGCAAAATTTTCCAGGTAATATTCTAGGTCGCTTGTCACATCAGCATCCGCTAAAAAATCTCGCGCAAAAACTAGGCAAAACGCATGTTTTCGGTCGCTCTTGCGGCCAATTGTCATTCTGTTCGTTTTGTTCATTACTGCACCTGTTTGCGCGGCACGGCCTTGGGTCTTGCCTTTACCTTTGGTGTTTTGTCAAAGTGTATGCCCACTACATTTACATTTACTTCCTTCACAGTCATGCCTACCATGGTCTCTAGTGCGGTTTTCACACGTCTTTGCACCTCTTCAGATACGGTATGAATTTGATGACCAAATTTTACAATAATTGCTAAATCTACACTAACCACGTCATCCTTCATCGCTATTTTAACACCGCGAGAAAAGTTGCGCTTGGCAAAGCGACCTGAAGCATCAGAAACCGAATGGCTGGCGGCAACACCTTCTACCTCTAGCGCGGCCGTACCGGTTACAATAGCCAGCACCTCGTTAGAAATCTGGATTTGACCGCCATTTAAAGAGACATCATGCATAATTTTTCCTCCTTTGGTTTAATATGCCAAATTTATGCAAATAATCCTTCTATATTTTATATCCATTCCATTATAGCAGAAATTGCGAGAAGTGCAAGTAAAAGCTGTCGAAAACTATTGACGTTTTGGACAGAAAACCCTATAATAAATAGCGACATAGTTGAAAGGAGAAATATTTTGCACAAACTGATAAAAATCTTGATATTGCTGCTGCTGGTTACCCTTTCTTTTCCACAGACCGCTTATAGTGCTACACATATTAACAGCGGAGATGAAATGCAACTAGAAGCAGAATTTTCGATACTTATAGATGCAAATACGGGCCATATAATACATGGAGTTAATATGCTTAATCGCGCATATCCAGCCAGCATGACCAAGGTTATGACGGCGCTTTTGCTTTTAGAAAGCGGATATGATATGTCAACACCCGTATATCACAGTCATGATGCCATCTCCAGCGTTATGCCATGGCACAGCGGCCTGGCATATGTAGATGAAAGCTTAACTGTTGAGCAGGCTCTGTATGCCATTATGCTGGTGAGCGCGAATGACACAAGCAATGCCATTGCCGAACTTTTAGGCGGCAGCACAGAAAATTTTGCGCGCATGATGACGGCGCGTGCGCATGAGCTTGGTGCGGTAAATACAAACTTCACCAATTCTCATGGATTGTGGGAAGAAGAGCACTACACAACGGCATACGACATGGCGCTGATAATGCGCGAGGCGCTGACGCATGAGCTGTTTCGTGATATAATTGCTACACAGCGTTACGCATTTCCGCCAAACATGGATAGTGAAGAAGAGGACATTAGATATAACACACACAATATGATTTTTCCGACAAGCATGCACTTCAGCCCGGATGTTGTAGGCGGTAAAACAGGATTCACAAATAATTCCAGACATACATTGGTGTCGTATGGCCGCAGGGGCGATCTGGCGTTAATTTCTGTTGTGATGGCTGTGGATGAGCGCGGCGGCATATTTACGGATACACAGACGCTGATGGACTACGGATTTGGTCAATTTGTGCCCACAACAATATTTACCGCAGATGACTTTGTTCAGCATTTAGATTTAGTGCAACGGAGCGGCGAAGGTGTGCTGGTGATAGGTAATGTGGAGATTTATGCTGCCAGCGATATTGAGATGCTGATTCCTCTTGGATTTGACATTGATAGCATTACGATGGAAGTCCATTTGCCGGATAGAATTGTGGCCCCGGTAACAGAAAATTTTGTCGTGGGGCGGCTTTCAGTTGTGCATGGTAATAATGTGCTGGGCGAAGTGCTGCTTTTGACAACCAATGCCGGGCATCAGCTGAGCGAGCGCGATTTAGCGGAGCTCTTCCCAGGCGGCGGCGTGGCGGGCTATGCCTACTATACAGGCGTTGCCGATGAAAATTTGCTCACAGCCAACTTAATGCTCAATGTATTTTTAGGTGTTGCAGGGATATTGGTTTTTGCCTTTGTGATACTGCGGTTTTTGCAATTTTCGCGCAGGTCACGCCATAGGTCACTGGGCAAATATCGCGGATACCGTGGATATAGCGGGCCTTACAGGTCGTCTGCCAGAATATCCACGCGCGATTTCAAATTCAAATACCGATACAAGTAATAGGCTGTTTATTGCTGTAGTATAAACCGCTCTCTGGCATCTTTTTCCAGTTGCTTTGCGAGGTCATCAAATGATGTAAAGTGTTGCATATCACGCATCCAGCGCAGGAAATCAATGCGAATTGTACGACCATAAAGGTTGTCGGAGAAGTTTAAGAGATGAGTTTCTGTGGCGTCATTGCCGATGTTTGTGATGCTGGGATAGCCGGTATTTTCTACAAAAGTGGTGGTATGATAGACGCCCACAGGTGGCAAAAGCTTGGTTTTATGCGGAATGATATTGGCGGTGGGAAACCCCATTTCCCGCCCCTTTTTCTTGCCATGGACAACCTCGCCCATCAAGAAAAAATTGCGGCCGCAAGCTTGAGCTACACCATCGAAGTTTTTGTAAGAAATCATTTTACGGATGCTTTCGGCACTAATATTAGTGGATCCGTTTGTGACAAGGGGCACTATATGCACATTCAGTCCTAATTTCGCACCCAGTTTTTTTGCAAGGGTAACATCGCCCTGACCATCCTTGCCAAACCGGAAATTTTCGCCGACCACCAAATTTCGCACCTTTAACTGTGTAATTAATATATCATTGATGAAATTTTCGGGGGAAACTTGCGCAAATTGATGGGTAAAGGGATATTCGATGTAATATTCTAAACCAAGCTGGTTAAGGATATGAAATTTCTCAGCTGGAGAAAGGATCAATGGAATATCCTTTCCTGAAAACACAGAGGTGGGATGGGGGGTGAAAGACATTACGGCAGAGGCAAACATACTGTTTGTAGCGACCTTCTTTAGTTCGTCAATCAACGCCAAATGCCCTTTATGCAAGCCGTCAAATTTGCCAATTGTCATTACTAAATTGGGCCTAATCTTAATATCATCACCAACGATATGGTGCATTTTTCCTATGATGGACATTAGGCTTTCTAGCAAGGATTCATTTCCTACTCCATTTGTTGCAATTTGTGAGAGGTTCTCCCAATTCTCTAAAATCGCTTCCTTTATTGTACTTTTAACAAATTGCTCAAGTGATTTGTGGGAGCCGTCGTTGGTTTCGGCACGATGGTAATACAAATCAATCATAATGTTTATTGAGCAATTTCTTGATACACGATGGTTTCCTTGGATAGCAACCTGTATGATAAAGGGCAAAGCTGCGCGAACAGCGGGATAATAAGATCCTGTATGGTCGTTGCCAATGGCGAACTTCACACCGCTACCAATCGGTGCATTCAGCAATAAGTCAGGTTCAATGCCTTCAATGTGGTGTAAAAGTTCGGTTGATACTTCTGTAGCTTGCGCAAGAGCTACTAATGCATCCGGCACATCATCCGACCTATACCAACTACCGCCATATTTATGCCAATCAACGGCCCTAACTTCTGCGATAAATTTGTCGATGTCCATAAAATCACCTCAAAGCAGCATTACTTTAGGTCTTATACTACGGTCTTTGCCGGACAATACAAATATGCCTGCCAAGCTTCCGGTTGCATCAAAACCCAGATATTCCGCGCTTTCAGCAAGCGTAAAATCGGCGCGAACAAAATCCAGCGGAATTTTGTTGCCGTTTCTTAACCATTTATCAGCCTTTGCTGATATGGATATTTTTGGAAAATGACTTAATGCGGCTTCCATTGGAATTATTACATTGTCTATTTCGCTGCGGGCCACAATCTCACGTAATTCTGATAGTTTAATGGCATTGCTGATGTGAAAGTTACCGCTTTTTGTGCGCAACAAATCGCCCATATGCGCTGCCGTGCCCAGATGCTCGCCAATATCGGCGCAAAGCGTGCGAATATAGGTGCCTTTGGAGCAGGCCACCCGTATTTTGAAAGATGTGGGCAAATCCGCATCCAGTAGCTCTATGGCGTGTATTGTGACTTGACGCGGCTTGCGTTCCACAGTTTTGCCTTGGCGGGCGTATTCATACAACTTTTTTCCGCCGACCTTGATTGCAGAGTACATTGGCGGCACCTGTTCAATATGTCCGATGAAATCTTGTATGGCACCATGTATATCTGCCAAGCTGCCCGAAAATGGCTTGCGTTCTAAAATCTCTCCAGAAGCATCCTGCGTATCTGTTGCGGTGCCAAGCATTACATCAGCTATGTACTCTTTGTCATCCGCCATGATATAATCTGCAATTTTTGTGGCGCGACCAATACATACCGGCAAAACTCCTTCGGCATCAGGGTCTAATGTGCCTGTGTGCCCAGCCTTGCATTTTGTCAGACCTTTGACGATATTTACAACATCGTGTGATGTAAATCCCTTCTCTTTGTAGATATTAATTATTCCATTCATTTTCTGTCAATAGCCGCCTTTACGGCATCCAGCACCAATTTTACACCCTCATCAAGCCCTGACACAAAATTTCCGGCCGCAGCAAATTTATGGCCGCCACCGCCAAAATTTTCGGCTATTAAGCGTACATCCAGGCTACCTGAGCGGAACGATACCTTTACGCGGCCTTCCAGACGCTCCGTGAAAAAGGCGGAAACAGCGATATCTTCGGTGTTTAGCATATATTCCGCTATACCGTCCAAGTCGGAATATGTCGCGTGTATGTCCTTCATTTCCTTTTGGGTAAGCACGGTATATGCAATGGGATATCCTTCAACATATTTCATTTTCTGGATGGCCAAAGCAAACACCTCTGCCTCTATGGGCGAATGTTGATAAATGGCCCTGCGCTGAATCTCTGAAAAATCAATACCGGTGCGCATCAACAGTGCCGCAACTTCCATTGTTTCTGCGGATGTGGCGGAATGGCGAAAGCCGCCAGTGTCTGTTACAATGCCCATATACAGGGCCTCGGCAATTTCTTTGGTAATGGGCACATGCATATTGATGATGGTAAAAATTACCTCGCTGGTAGAAGATGCATTGGTATCAACATAATTAAGGCGTGCGAAATTGCTGTTGTTGATGTGATGGTCAATGTTAATGGTTATTGGTGCGCGGTTAAACAACTCTTCGGCTTCGCCCACACGAATTTTATCGCCACAATCTACCGCGATAAAAACGTCACAGGTAAGCTCTTCAATTTTGCCCTTGTAAATAAATTCGCGTCCTTCCAAAAAATCAAATTTGGCAGAATACTCGTCCAGCACCACCGTAGGCTTTTTGCCCACGCGCCGCAGCGCCAGCGCCAGCGCCAGCGAAGAGCCAATGGCATCGCCATCCGGCGTGGGATGGCTGGCAATGACGATGTTGTCGCCATTTTTGGTCATATTGTTCCAGGCTTCAAATCTTGAAAACATGGCTTTAACCTCCCTTGTGAGGACTACTCTCCCTTTGTCACATCATCCAACATTTTTCCGATTTTAAAGCTGTAATCCAAGGAATCGTCCAAAATAAACTTAAAATCCGGCGTTTGACGCAGCTGCAACGTATGTGCCATCTGGCTCTTAATGTGGCCTTTTGCACTGTTTATGGCTGCCATGCAGCTTTCGCGAGCCGCGTCGTCACCCAGAACAGATATATACGCCTTGCAATGCTTGAGATCCGCGCTGGTATCCACGCGTACAACGGACGCCATGGACACCATGCGCGGGTCCTTTAGGCCATTGCGCAAAATTTCCGATAATTCCTTTTTTATTTCATCATTTATTCGTATTATGCGGTTTTTCATATTGTTTCACATCCCTGATTGCGGGCGGCAAAGTGCCGCCCCTACTTGTCACGCTTGATTTCTTCCATTACGAAGGCTTCTACTACATCGCCTTCTTTTACGTCATTGAACTTTGTCAGTACCAGACCGCATTCGTAGTTAGTAAGTACTTCGCGCACATCTTCTTTAAAGCGGCGCAAAGTATCCAGCGTGCCTTCATAGACCACGATATTGTCGCGCAGCACACGCACAGATGCGTTTCTGGTGATTTTGCCGTCGTTAACATATGCTCCGGCGATGGTGCCAATGCCCGATGCTTTGAAAAGCTGGCGCACCGTTGCGTGGCCTATAACTTTCTCTTCAAAAATCGGGTCAAGCATGCCAACCATAGCGGCTTGGATATCGTCGATGGCATTGTATATGATACGATATAGACGAATATCTACCTGCTGCTCTTCTGCCACGGTCTTTGCCGATGGCTCAGGGCGCACATTAAAGCCGATAATTATCGCATTGGAAGCCGAAGCCAGCATTACATCACTTTCTGTGACCGCACCAACGCCACCAAGTATGGTGCGTATGCGAACCTCTTCGTTGGAAAGCTTCTCAAGCGATGCCTTTACAGCCTCTACAGAGCCGCCCACATCGGCCTTGATGATGATGTTAAGCTCTTTTACCTTGCCAGCTTGAATTTGCTGGAACAGGTCGTCAAGACTAACTTTTTGTGGCGTCTCATCGATAAGCTTCACGCGGTTTTTGGCTACGATGGTCTCAGCTACATATCGCGCTTCATTTGCGTTTTGAGCGATATGGAACAGGTCGCCTGATGTTGGCACAGAATGCAAGCCAAGAATTTCAACAGGCACAGAAGGCGAAGCTTCCTGCACTTTTTGACCCTTGTCGCTTATCATAGCACGTATGCGGCCATGGGCCGTGCCCGCTACGATGTGGTCGCCAACTCTTAGCGTACCAGCCTTCACCAGCACAGTAGCCACAGGGCCGCGGCCCTTATCCAGCTGCGCCTCAATAACGGTACCGCGAGCGCGTTTGTTTGGATTGGCTTTGTATTCCTTCATGTCCGAAGTTAGAAGTATCATTTCCAACAGATTATCAATACCCTCTTTTGTATGCGCAGAAACACGAGCACATATCACGTCTCCGCCATATGCCTCGGCTATCAAGCCGTGCTCTGTTAGCTCTTGCAATACGCGATCCGGGTTTGCGCTGGGTTTATCAATTTTGTTGATGGCAACGATAATTTCAACACCGGCAGCCTTTGCATGGCTTATAGCCTCTACCGTCTGCGGCATAACGCCGTCGTCGGCTGCAACCACAAGCACGGCAATGTCCGTAACCTGGGCACCACGCATACGCATGGCTGTGAAAGCCTCGTGACCTGGCGTATCCAAGAATGTGATTGGGCGGTCGTTGATACTAACGGTATACGCACCAATATGCTGCGTAATGCCACCTGCCTCACCCACAACCACATCCGTCTTGCGAATAGCATCAAGAAGCGATGTTTTACCGTGGTCAACGTGACCCATAACCACCACAACAGGCGGCCGATTGGTGAGCATGTCCTCGGTCTCGTCTTCCTCAGAGAACACTTCTTCAAGTATGTCAATTTCTATCTTTTCCTCAACCAGGATATTGTATTCCATGGCTATTTCCATAGCCTTCTCAAACGAAATCTCCTGGTTAATTGCTATCATTTCACCCTTTTTGATAAGTGATTTAACCAGCTCTGCACCCTGCTTGTTCATCAGCTCCGCCAGCTCTTTCAATGTAAGCACAGCAGGAACAAAAATTGTACGCGGCTCTTCCGGTTTTGCCGGAACCTTGGTCACGTGCTGGCGCGAAAGCATTACTTCTCTGCTGTCATCAGAGATACGGTCTTTGCGCTTATCTTTTTTACTGGAAGCTTCCAATTTTTGTCTGCGACCGTGTTTGTCGGGGGCTTGCTGCTTTTGGTCGGGTTTTCCACCTCTGCCAAAGGCTCCGGCAGTGCCACCACCGGGTCTGCCACCGCCCGGACGCCCACCACCACTTCCGCCGCTGTAGCCTCCGCCGCCACCCGGACGATAGGGGGGCTTGTCACCGCCACGGAACTGCGGCCTATCGCCACCACCACTCGGACGGCCAGTGCCGCCACCTGGTCTGCTTTGGCCCTGATAACCGCCTTGGCCCTGCGGCCGCCTATCGCCGCTTCCTTGGCTACCACCGGCACCCGGCCTTGGCCTATCGCCGCGATAAGGTGGTCTATCACCATCTTGACGAGGTCTATCGCCGCCGCGAAAGGGAGGTTTGTCTCCTCTTGGAATAGGCTTTCCGTCCGCGCCGAGCCTGGGTGGTCTATTATCGGGCCTATCACCGCGCGGCGGTCTGTCTCCACGAGGTCTGTCCGGTCTTGGAATAGGCTTTCCGTCTGCATCAAGCCTAGGAGGTCTTGGCAATGGTTTACCATCAGGCCCCAATGGTCTCTCGCGTCTTGGCAATGGCTTACCATCAGGTCCAAGTGGCCTTTCACGACGTGGAATAGGATTACCATCCGCATCATATCTCACAGGACGCGGAAGCGGCTTACCATCAGGCCCCAATGGTCTCTCGCGCCTTGGCAATGGCTTACCATCCGGTCCAAGCGGTCTCTCTCTGCGCGGAATAGGATTACCATCCGCATCATATCTCACAGGACGCGGAAGCGGCTTACCATCAGGCCCTAAAGGACGCTTTTTACGCGGAATAGGGTTGCCGTCAGCATCGAGACGCACAGGTCTTTCCGGTGCTGTCGCCTCTTCTTTCTTATCGTTTTTTTCAACCTTCACTTTTTTGCTGTCATTATCGTCCTTTGATTTTGTGGATTGTGCTTCGACAGTTTTAGGTTTTAAAAGTTGTTGCACCTTTTTTATATCTGCTTCTTCAAGTGATGATGAATGGGTTTTGCCTTCTATGCCGATTTGCGGAAGAATGCTCAAAATATCTTTTGAAACAACTCCCATATCTTTTGCCCATTCGTTAATTCTCTTTTTGGCCATGTAATCACCTTCCCTTATAGAGGTTGGCTTGCCTCTATAATCTCGATTATTTTTGTTGCAAAGCTTTGGTCTGTGACTACAAAGGTGGCACGGTTGTGCAGGCCCATGTGTCGGTTTATCTCCTCCTTTGTAAATAGACTATATATCGGCACTTCGTAATATTTTGCCTTGTTGCCAAATTTCTTTTGTGTATTGGCAGAGGCATCGCGGGCTACATGCACCAGCAGTGCTTCGCCGCTGCGAATGACTTTCTCGCAGCTTTCTTCGCCTGCCACGAGCTTTCCGGCCTTTCGTGCCAGAGCCATCATAGAGACAATGCGTCCGCGTTGCTTTGATATTGTGTTATTCATTGCTTGCAATCACGCCTTCCAGTGTCTCATAGACTTCTCTCGGAATTTTTTGCTTAAACGAACGCTCAAATCCACCCGATTTTGCTGCTTTCTTAAAGCATTCCGCATCTTTGCAGATATATGCACCGCGTCCGGAAGCTTTGCCTGTATCGTCCACGAAAAATCCGCTTTCGTCGGCGTTTCGTACGATTCTTGTCAGTTCGTTTTTATTCTTCATCTCGCGGCAGCCTACGCATCGTCGCTCTGGCAGCTTTTTGCGTGAGCCGGCTACGCCTTTGGTCTTATTTATCGCCATCACCTTCTGCTACCTGACCCTGACCTTGATCATCATCATACTCATCATCGTATTCATACTCATCATCGTATTCATACTCATCATCGTATTCGTCATCATCATACTCATCATCATACTCATCATCATATTCTTCATCATCATATTCATAATATTCCGCTGCGGCTTCTGCATATTGTGCTTCGTCAATAGCCGTTGCGCCAACAACCGGTGCTGTGGCGTCCCTGTTCTCTTCATCCAATATATCATCGCCGATGAAATTCTCTTCCAGGGCCTTGCTATAGCTCTTGATATCTATGCGAAAACCCGTTAGCTTAGCGGCCAGGCGGGCGTTTTGCCCTTCGCGCCCAATTGCCAGCGAAAGTTGATTATCCGGCACAACTATCTTAGCAGATTTTCCACCTTCTTCCACACGCACGGCCAGGACAATGGCAGGGCTGAGGGCCGCTGCAATAAATTCTTTGGGGTTGTCGCTGTGGGTGATGATGTCTATTTTTTCGCCGTTAAGCTCATTAACCACTAGGTTAACACGCTGGCCGCCTGCACCTACGCAAGAGCCAACGGGGTCAACATTGGTATTAAGGCTGGCTACGGCAATCTTTGTGCGATGCCCGGCCTCGCGGGCCACAGCCTTAATGAGAACGGTGCCATCAGCCACCTCAGGTACTTCTTGTTCAAAAAGCCTGGTTACAAGGTCGGGATGTGTGCGTGACACTGGTATCAACGGCCCGCGGCCGCCGCCTTCTTTGATATCCAGCACCAGCACCTTTATACGCTGGTTAACATAGTAGTTTTCGCCGGGTATTTGCTCGGATGGTAGCAGCATCAGTTCATTTTGTCCAACGGCAATGAACACATTGCGGCCTTCCACGCGCTCCACTACGCCGGAAAGTAAGCGATATTCGCGGTCCTTAAATTCTTTTATAACCTTATTGCGCTCTGCCTCGCGGAATTTCTGCACAACCACCTGCTTTGCGGTTTGGGCGGAAATACGGCCAAAATCACGCGGCGTCACAACGAAGTCAACGATATCGCCGATATTGTATTCCAGATTTATTTCGCGGGCTTCTTCCAAAGATACTTGCAGCAGTGGGTCTTCTACCTCTTCCACAACTTCCTTTTGTGCAAACACATTAACAGCACCGGTCTGGCGGTCAATGGCAACGTGGATATTCTGGCTGGTTCCAAAATTTTTCTTGCACGCAGAGATAAGCGAGGATTCAATGGCTTCAAAGAGGGTCTCTTTGTCGATACCCTTTTCCTTTTCGATAAGGGCTATAGTGTCGATAAGCTCGCTATTTGCAGGCATTTTATCATTCCTTTCTTTGTTAAAATTCTCGTTAAAGTTCCACATAACAGCAAAGAGCGGGCTATGCCCACTCTCCGTCACAAATGATAGATTGTCATCATTATACCACAATTTGTAAACGTTTGCAAGGTTTTTTTCATGGAGTTCTCTTTGGAGTGCATTTCTATGTATATTCTTGAAAATCAGAAAAAATTTGTTGAAATTCAATAAATTTGTGTTGACATTCAATTGTGTAGGGTGTATAATAATCAAAAAATAAAATTAATCAAGGAGGCATGAAAATGAAAGAACCGTTAGTTAGCATCATCTTGAAATATGGTCTATATGTGGCATTTGTAGCGGGGATTATTGTTGCTGTTTCGCTGCCCTTTATGCTGGAAACCTATGTGTACATAATCCAGGGACACACATCTATCAATCCCGGCTACAGAGCATTTATAGTACCCTTTTTGATAGGAGTTTCTATTCCTTGCCTGTGGATTGTACTTGAAATGATTTTTATGTTGCGGTCTATTCCGAAAGGGCCTTTTGTAATGCGAAATGTGCGCGCCTTGTACCGTACAGGCATTGCTTTTTTGATACTCGTAATAGCCTTTGGCATTAAATGCTTTGTATTTTTTACATTTTTGACGATGTTATGCACTTTGCTTTTTGTTGGTGGTGGGCTTTTCTCATTTACATTGGCCGCTCTTATACGCCAATCCATCGCTTTGCGCGAAGAAAACGAATTAACGATTTGAGGTGATTATTTTGATTGTAATAAATTTGGATGTGATGATGGCCAAAAGAAAAATTGGCCTGGCAGAGCTGGCAGAGCGCATAGACCTAACCCAATCTAACCTCTCTATCCTAAAAAATGGCAGAGGAAAGGCGATAAGATTTGTGACATTGGACCGCCTGTGCAAGGCATTGGAATGTCAACCGGGAGATATCTTAGAATATGTGGAGGGCGAGCAAGATGAGTGAGAATATTGAAAATATCCAGAGCAATGCAGAAAATATCCAAATGTCAGAAAGTGTTCAACAAACTTGGAACGAATTTTATGCAATGAACATGCCAAAACCGGCACCGCCGCCAAGGCAATATGGTCTTAAAGAAAAACTACTTCTGCCGGTATCTCTGCTAATAGCAATATTATTCGACCGCCTGCTGGTTACCGGATTTTTTTACGAAAATAATATAGGCATATACACCGGTGCATTTTGGTTGTGCTATATGGTCATTTTCTATGTGTTTTTCTGGAATAAGCTAAAGCGTAATAAGGTTGCGTGGCTTGTGGCGGCATGTACGGCGGCCATGAGCATATGGTTTTTCTTTTCGCCTGAGCAAAACTGGCAATATAGCTTGATTACATGGCTTGTAATACCAAATGTGCTAATGGCACATGCCCAATGGACAGCAGGCAATTACACGCTAAAAAATTCCGATGGTATGGCGATAGCTTGGTTCTTTGGTTGGCTTGTAAAGCCTTTCACGGGAATTTCCGCGCTACTTGGTGCGGCTGGCTCCTTACTATCTGCGGGCAATAAATCAGTGGCAAAACGTGCTTTGATAGGATTTTGCATTGCATTTTCGTTGCTGGTTATAGTTGTGCCGCTGTTAATGAGTGCCGACCAGGTATTTGGCTACTTCTTGCGGCAGGTATTTTCGGGCAGCGGCAACCCGGGTATTTCAATTTTTCGCCTGTCGATTGTGGCTGTTGTTTTTGGGCTGCTGTACTCATTTTTATGGAATGTGGGCTTTGGAGAAACAAAGCAGCATCGCATATCAACTACCCGGAGCATCGACAGCATGATATCTGCTATTGTTTTGGGCAGCGTTATATTTGTATATATTTTGTTTTGTGTCATCCAATTTACGTACTTGTTTGCGGGCGTGGGACTGCCTGCAGGAATGACATATTCGGAATATGCCAGAGAAGGTTTTGCGCAAACGGTTGTGGTCTGTGCGATAAACTTGCTGATATTTGGTGTATTTCTGAGATTTGGCAAGCAGCATAAGCCGCTTATGTCAATGCTATGCGGGCTGCTGGTGTTAACAGGAATTATGCTGCTTTCCGGGGCTGTGCGCCTAAACCTTTACATCGGGGCATACGGCATGACATGGTTGCGCCTGCTGTCAGCTTGGTTTATCATATATCTTGCTGTGGTCATCATCCTGTGCTTCATCCGGCTGTTGCTCAAAAAACAATTGCCTATTATCGCTCTTTGTGCCTTGATTTTGCTGTTTTGGTATGTTGCTCTTGGATATCTTAATCCGGATAATTTTGTTGATTGGTATAATTATGATTTTTTCGTAAGGCAATAGGGATAATTACATCAGTCCACGAGGTAAGTTTGTCCCAATAGAAGCTGCCGCAGAAGAAGAGGCATTACTAGGCGCGTTGCAAGACATAAAAGAATGATGCGGACAGCCCATGCATGCCGAAAATGGCTGTGTGGCGTAAGGCGTACTTTTCTCGTGGGACATTTTAGGGCATAAGGCAATTAAACTAGCTGGATTTTGCTCGTAAATTCTCATGGCGCACTTCCTCTTTTTGCTTATATTATCCCCATTGGTAATCACAATTATTCTGCTTGGCTCATATGATGGATTAGCCATATGAATTAATTGTGATGAAAGGGGTGGCTAGCCATGTCCATGCCAAAATTTCCTGATACTAATGACATACCAACCCGCGAAGAGGCGCTAAACGCCATTATAACCTCAATTGCCATGGAAGAAGCGGCTCTAGCCCGCATTTTGTCGGCAGAAAGTGATAAGATTGAAAGTGTGTTGAGAAGTATAGACTTAGAGCAAAAAAAAGACCGTGAATTGCTGCTATGTATCAATCAATCGGTGGAGCGTGTTGTGGAAAGAGTAGGGGATTTGCAGATGCTGCTGAAAAACAAGCTGCGGCTGGTTACAGAGCGTATGCCTTATCCCAAACCATGCCCACCTCATCCACCTGTGCCGCCCAAGCCAAAACCCAAACCCAAGCCAAGGCCTGGTAAATGTATATCCAAATTTGTGGCCGATGCCAGATATACCTGGTCGCCGTGCAGAGCGCTGAATCTATGCCATCTGGCATGTTGTGAAGATGGTGTGCGTCTTGACCGCATTAACAATGAATCTGTAATCATCCTGCCGGCAGGTAAAAGATATGATGTAGACCTGACCCTGCACTTAACAAACCGTACCCGTGCAGATGCAACAATAGAACTTAGACAAACTAGCGGCAATGCCGTAGTGTTTTCAAAGAAATATTCTGCTGATGCCCATCAGGTGAATATCCACGACAGGCTGATGCTGTTTGCCGAAGGTCGTAGCGACAGTCAATTAACACTGCGCCTGCAAAGCAAAAAGCCGCTGGAAATAAGAGAAGCGCAAATAGAAATCAAAAGCCGATGACAGATGTCATCGGCTTTTGATTTACTTTACCATGCCATATTTATGATAGTCATACCAGCCATCAAGCTCTTCATCCGGGCCTATTTCAAGCTGTCCAAATATAGCACGGGCAAATTCTAGAGCAGCTGTTTCATTTGCGGTAATAATACCACCATCGGCAACCACTTGTGCCGATATATAAAATTTCTGCCCATTGTATCCTGATTCTTTTTGGAAGAGCTCCAAATCATCGCCGGTATGTTTAATTTTGTTCAAAAAACCATGCTTGCCTAAAAATATCGTAGCCCCACATATGGCGGCAACAGGTATTTTGCGGTCAATGACCTTTCTCACAAACGCGGCTATTTCGTCATGGCGCGACTCCTGCCAATCAAACCCACCAGGCAAAATAAGCATTGCCAAGTCTTCAAAATTGTGATAATCCTCTATTGTGCAGTCAATTTCTGTTCGCAATCCACCAATTGACATCCTAGAATTGCGTGTGACAGCAATTGTCTTGACCGTATAGTGTGATGAAAGGTTTATCCCAACAATTGCGTGGGCGGCTTCCCAGTCCGCCCATTTGTCTGTTAGTAGCAACAGGACTTCTTTTGCATGCATATCGCACCTCTAATTATATTCTAAAATAGTATTGTACAATATTATACCATTGTATAATTTATTTGTCAAGAACTATTTCAGGCGAAAGTGGATATTTTTATTGATACGGCAAATCAGCCAAACAAATTTAGAAAGCCGCCATGATAGGCCACCAGACCTGTCATTGGATATCTCTTGATTTTCTCTACGGACTGCATACCTGTATCCATGTCCGCCGTATGTACCGGATTTGGTCCGGCAATTGCGTTATCCTTAATATTGGCGGCATCACCACAGACCATTATTCCGCTGCCGCGCAGAAACAGCGCGATATGTCCCGGCATATGCCCTGGTGTATGCACCGCCTCTATGCCACCACAAATGGGCAGCACTTCGCCATCGGTCAGCTCCTGGTCTATTTTTAGCCTATATTTTTTCTCGCCATATTCTTTCATGCTTTGCTCTACATGTTCTTTGCCCTCTGCTGGGATGTCGTTATATCGTCCTATGTTGGCAACCATGCGCATAGGCATCTTGCGACCATCCATATATGGGGCCTCATCGCAATGAGCAACCAGCTTGGCAGCTGGCGCTATCTGCAACAGTTCTGGGATGCTGCCAATATGGTCCATGTCCTGATGTGTAATGATGATATGTGTTAGATTTTTCACATCAAAACCCGCATCGGCAATGGCTTGTGTGATTGCCGCGGCCTGGCCCGGAACCCCGGCATCTATCAACACCAGATTATTATTGCTATCCCATGTTAAGGTCATATGAAGAACCATATCAACACCAGGCCTATCCACCGGTATGGACAGCATTTCAACATTTTCAGATATTCGCATGTTTTTCTCCTGTGTTTATGGGCGCATCATCCCATTGATAACTCTAATGGCTTCTTGCAGCTGCACATCATCCACCTGATCCAAGCGCATCAAATTATTTGTTAGTTCCACATCCATTTCCACGTAATGATCGGGTACTAAACCTTCGCCATGGATAGAGCGGCCTGCAGGCGTGAAATATCTTTGTACTGTAACTTTCACAGCCGAGCCATCGCGCAGCGGAAATATGTTTTGTACAAGGCCTTTGCCAAAAGTGGTTGTGCCTAAAATTTCGCCTACGCCGGTGTCTTGAACAGCACCAGAGAGAACCTCGGATGCAGATGCTGAATTGCCATTAACCAGCACCACCAGTGGAATCTCTATTTGGCGGCTGTCCGACGGCACATACACACGGCGGCCCTGGGCATCCTCAGTATATGTGATTATGCCTTCTGGCACCAGCATGTTTGTGATATTATTTACAACATCCAGCAGTCCGCCGGGGTTGTTGCGAAGGTCAAGTATAAGGCCGCCTACATTCTCGCTTATCAAACGCTCGTACGCGTTTACAAATTGCTCGTATGTTACGCGGTCGAATTGCGAAATACGGATATAGCCGATGTTATTAGCCAAAACGTTGCTGCGCACGGTCTCTACCTCTATCACATCGCGAATTATTGGCACATCAAATGTGGTACTATTGCTTTCACGATATATGGTGACGATAACTTCCGTACCAACCTCGCCGCGCATCATCCTGATGGCCTCATTAATGCCATCGCCAAAAACTTCATAGCCATTTATACGCACAATTTTGTCACCGGGCAAAATTCCGGCTTCAAACGCAGGGCTGCCCTCAAAAGGTGAAATTATAAGTATGCGGTTGTCTGTTACATCTACGGTGATGCTAACGCCAATGCCGATGAAGCTGCCCTCGGTTTCTTCTCTAAACGAAGCAAATGTTCTTTCATCCATATATACAGTATATGGGTCGCCCGCGCCATAAACAAAGCCTGCAAACATGGTCTCTATGGCCAGTTCCAGGTCAAAATCCCCTATGAAATTGGTCTCGATAATCTGATGAATGTGATTAAGCTTTTGCATGATATCCGCCGCTTCCAGCTCTGCCACGGCTGTAGCTGTGGTTGGCGCAACGGATACCCCGGGCACCTGTGCATTGCCAAACATACCAAACCAAAATGGCAAAGCCATCGACAAAGCAAACCATGCAACAATTGCAAGTGCTATGCCTGATAAAAGCCCAAGAAAATAATTTGCCTTTTTACCCATTTGTCTCACTCCTTTAATACAAGTCTATGCTTGCCTATATCCATTATACATCTTCCAGCATGTTTTTAGCAACCACAAAAATTTAATTAATTTTTTATTTTCCCTATTGACAATTATAAATATATCTGTATAATATATCTTATAGACATATTTAAAAGAGAGGAGGTATTGCCAAAGTGTTTGATTATGTTATCATCGGAATGGTTCTGCATGAGCCATTGACAGGATATGATATCAAAAAGTATGTAGATAATAGCATCGGCAATTTTTTTAAGGCAAGCCATGGACAGTTATACCCTGCCTTGAAAAAGCTCACCGAAAAAAATTATCTAACCATGAATGAGCAGTCGCATGGTGACAGGGTAAAGAAATACTATCAGGCAACAGAGCTTGGCAGAGCCACATTTTTAGATTGGCTTTCTGCGCCTACAGACTTTAATTCAAGCTCCGATGCCTTGATGGTAAAAATATTCTTTTTCGGCGAACTGCCTGATGAAATACGCCACCAGCGGCTTTACGAATGCGAGCTCTTTGTTCAACAGAGCTTGCACAAGCTCCGTGAAATCGAAGAGCAGTTTGCACATTCAATCGAAAGCGACAGAGATTATTTTGAGATTGCCACGCTTTATTATGGTATCCAAAATAGCCTGGGCATTCTTAGGTGGCTTAGGCATATCAAAGAAAAGAAACCCTACTCTGGATTTATCCAAGAAGATGACAAATAAAATTTATAGGAGGTAACACAATGAAGGTTTTAGTAGTAAATGGTTCGCCAAAGGGCGAAAAAAGCGCAACGATGTACCTGACTCGTGCATTTTTGGAAGGTGCAGGCTGGACAGACGCAGAAATTATAGACATATCAAAAGTGAATGTCAAGGGCTGCAACGGCTGTTATTCATGCTGGGAAAAAACACCGGGCAAATGTGTAATAAATGACGATATGGCGAGGTTTTTGCCCAAGTTGATTGAAGCAGATGTGGTCATAACATCCTTTCCGTTGTATGGCTGCTATTTCCCGGGACAGTTAAAATGTTTTATGGATAGAATGCTGCCCATATCTCTGCCATTTATGGATAAAGAAGCTGAAAGCGGCGGACATCCATTGCGCCACGACCTTTCCAAGCGACGCCAATTTTTTATCTCTACTTGCGGTTTTTGGACAGCGGATGGAAATTATGACAGCATCATCAAGCTGTTTGAGCGTGGCGGGGCTAAGGTTAATCACAAAGCTTTTACCATATTCTGCGGACAAGGCGGGCTTTTTGGGGAAGTTGATGCCGAAGAATATACAAATGCGTATCTTGATACCGTGCGCAAAGCAGGCAGTGAATTTGCAGCAGGAGAAATAAGCGAGGAGACACAGATGATTCTAACGCAACCCATTTTGCCGCGTGAGGTGTACGAAAGGGCAGCGGATGAATCCTGGGAAATTCAAGAAGGTCAGTGATACAAATTTTGCCTTGGCACGAGTCAAGCGGCGTGATATACTGGAGATATCATGACCCAGAGGGGGATTTCATATGAAATTATACCAAGTAGACTCGTTTACAGATCGGCTTTTTGCCGGCAATCCTGCGGCTGTTTGTCTTGTGCATGGACAATGGCCTGCCGAGGAGCTTATGCAAAATATCGCGGCAGAAAACAATCTATCGGAAACGGCCTTTGTATTGGAGGCGCCGGGAGAAAGTGCGCTGGGCATACGCTGGTTTACGCCCACAACTGAGGTGCCGCTTTGCGGTCATGCTACGCTGGCGGCAGCGCATGTGCTTTTTGCGCACGAGGGATATAAGGGTAGCCTTACATTTAAATCCAATGACCATGTACTGAAAGTTGCATATGAAGGCGATTTGCTGGTATTGGACTTTCCTATGGACAAGATTTGGCAAATTGGCAAAGATGATGTGCCCCACTGCTTTAACTTCACACCAAAAGAGGTTTGGCGGGGAACAGGAGAATACATGCTAGTATTTGAAAGCGAAACCCAGATTAAAAATGCTGTGTGCGACCTTACAAAGGCCGCAAATATAGACCTTGAAGGCTTTATAATTACAGCTCCGGCGGATAGCGGCAGCGAGTTTGACTTTGTTTCGCGCTACTTTGGCCCCAAAATTGGTATTGACGAAGACCCTGTAACAGGTTCGGCTCATACGCTGCTTATGCCGTACTGGAAAGATGTGCTGGGCAAGGATAATCTCGCTGCTGCTCAAATTTCCGCGCGCGGCGGCAGACTATATTGCCGCGTAGAAGGTAATAGGGTGAAAATTGGTGGCAAGGCCGTTACATATATGATTGGGGAAATCCTTTTATGAGGAAAAATGCTGCGAGGTTAGTTGTTATACTGCTCGCGGGTTTTCTGATGGTGGCTTGTACCAGAATCGAGGGAAATATCTATGAATACGCACAGGAAACTGAAGTTGAAGCTGAGAAATATACCCTTGATGACCACTATCATGATCACATGCAAGTGATTCAAAGCGGCCAAAACTTCCGTATCTCCCAGATAGATGAGCAGCGACCATGGCTCTTGCGTTATGAAATATTTAATAATGTTGGCAAAGTCCTTATGAGTCATGACACAGACCGCCCTGCGTGGATTACGCATGTAAATGAAAATCTTTTGGAATTTGGCATTGGTGCAGGAACAAATCTGAGGATGGTACGGTTTTATTGTGTTGAAGATGAGGTTATATCGTATGCCTTTGAAAATCCGCATTTCATAGAAGATGATATCATCGCTTACGTAGCCTGGTCGGATACCGAGGGCTGGCTACTGGCTGTCCGCAATATCTTTGACCTGGAGATATTTCACAGAGAAATTCATTTTGACGATTTTTCTCCGGGAGTGTATCCAACAACATCAAGCAACATAACGAATTATGGCGATGATAAAATAAAAATTACCTACTTGTCATGCGGAGAGGCTTTTGACGAGCATGTCATTCTGTCGATTGCAGAATTGCTGCATAGCGGAGGTAGTAACTATCCGCGTATAATCGAAAGTGGCCGCAATTTTCGTATTTCACAAATATATGAGGATGAGCCGCAAATCTTGCGCTACGAGATATTTACCGATGATGGCGAAATCCTTTATGACCACATTGACGGCCGGACCGGCTGGATTGTATATATCAATGAAAACCTCTTGGAATTTGGCATTGGTGCAGGGGCAGGATTTATGACGGTGCATTACATTTCTTTGGAAAACGAAGTTATGTCAGATGTATTTGTAAATCCGCATCACATAAAAGATGAGATTATTGCGCGCATAACACGGGTACGTCATGCATATTATGAAGATTGGAAATATGTATTAGTTGTTCAACATATCTTCGACCCCAAAATATTTTACAGTGAATTTCTTTTTGAAGATTTTTCTCCGGGAATGTATCCAACAACCAGCAGTGAAATAATGTATTACGGTGATGGCAAAATAAAAATCACGAATACGCTATACGGCGAGGTCTTTGGCAAACATACCATCCTCTCGCTTGACGAAATATAGCTCATAGAATAAAACAATCGGCCTGTCAAGATATCGACAGACCGATTGTTTTTATATTTGTCTTACATAATTCCAATGTTATCTTGTAACAATATCAAACAAACGCAGAAGTGTTACGATGCTTTGCTCTCTGGTGTATGGTCCTTGCGGCATAAATCTACCTTCATCCGCACCTACCATGATGCCTGAACCCTGCATTTGCCCTACCTGCACGATAGCCCATGGAGCAATTGATGCATTATCCGGGAATTGTGCTGGGGTCATTGCCAGCGGACGTCCCATGGCATCTGCCAGACGTGCAATCATTGTAGCCGCCTGCTCGCGCGTAAGTGGGCTGTTTGGAGCAAAGTTGCCGTAGCCAATACCCAGTACCACGCCCATGTAACCCATTTTTTGTACATTAGGGTCGTTTGTATCATTAAATTGCACACGTCCTACAATCTCGTAGCCCATTACAGTTTCGTAAAGAGCCGTTGCAAGTGCAGCAAATTCTGCACGCGTTGTTGCCTGTGTAAAGCTAGAACGCAGATGCTGCGGTACAAGACCATGACCCACTGCTGTTGTTACCATATCACGTGCCCAAAGTGAAGGCTGGTCGCCGGTTGGTGGCAACGTAGCGCCCACAGAAAATTGAACGGCTGTGCTAAGTGGAGAATTTTGTGTGGCCTCACCATCGCCCATTGCACGAACCTGAACATTGTGATGACCAACAGACAAATTCAATGCGCCCAGCGCGAAATGCGTAGCTGTGGTTGGTGCAGAATGAACCGCGCCGCCAATATATATCACATAACCTCTGGCACCTGTTACGGCTGTCCAATGAAGCACTGTGCCTTGCACATTAACGCCTGTTGGAGCTTCCAGTTGTATAACTGTAACTGCAAAATCGATAGCATCTGTAAGATTACTGTTATGCGTGGTTGTGCCATTGCCCAGCGCACGCACCTGTACTTCGTATGTGCCAACTGCAAGGTTCAATGTTGCCAAATTGAAGTTTGTGGCTGTAATTTCTGTGCCGGTTGTGCGGGCCGTGCCATCAACATATATGCGGTAGCCCACGGCATTTGAAACGGCTGTCCAGCTAAGTGTAGTGCCTGTGATGCTAACATTTGTAGGTGTTGCCACTGCGCCCGGTGTGAAGTTAATGCCTGTAGATAGCGCAGAATTTTGTGTAGCAGGTGGGTTGCCTATTGCGCGAACCTGTACATTATGGTTGCCGCTGGCTAAGTTAAGCGTAGCCAGGTTAAAGCTAGTGCCCGTGATATTTTGAGGCGTACGCTGTGTACCGCCAACATAGACTCTGTAGCCCACAGCATTTGGTACGGCGGTCCATGTAAGTGTACCTGCAGATACAGTCAAACCTGTTGGTGCAGGCAGCTGGCCTGTAAGGTTAACATTAACAGAATTGGAGAGATTTGTGGCATTTGCTCCGGCAGAATCCAAAAATCTAATTGCAACCTGATGTGAACCTGTTCCAAGATTAATGCTGGCCAAATCTATAGATGTTACGGCAGTTGTTGTAGTATGGAAAGCTGTGCCGCCACGGTATACGCGCACGATTTGTGCTCCGGCACCGGTCCATGTTAAGAGACCTTCGGCAGTAACGCTGATAGTAGGACCTGCGCCCAAGCCTGCATTTGTAACTACCCAGCTAACAGCAGCGGAGCGAGGAGAGTTTGCATGGTTTGTTCCGCCTTCGGCAACCACGCTAAGTTGGATAGACTGGCCTTCTATGATTTGCGATAAATTGAAGTCAACACCCCAGAAATTGCTGGTGGCTGTAGCTACCCTGATTTCTCCAACGAAAATACCAAAGCTCTGAACGCGGTTATCTGTTACAGCGTCCCAACGCAACGTATTTCCATCCATTCTTACATTGGTTGGTGCTGCTATTTGTCCGGTATCGGTGCCTGATCCGGTAGTGACATATACAGTCCAGTTGTGAGAAGCTGTGTTGGCTACCATGTGGTCATTTTGATGATGCGCCCTTACTGTTACGTTGACCACTTCTCCGTTAGCAAGCCCATTTGAGTCAATGAAGGGCGCCAAATTAAAGGATGTTCCAGAGATATTGGCACTCCATGTTGCGCCTCCGTCGATGCTAACTTGATAGTGGGCGGCGTTAGCCACTGGTTGCCAAGAAATGGTATTAGCTGAAACGCTAAGTCCCGTGGGGGCACCTATCTCATTTGCCTGCACCTGCATCGGCGTAATAGCCATCGCACCCAAAACCATAAATGCGGTAAGCAGTGCTGCCACCATTGCCTTCATTTTGTTTAACTTCCTTATCATTGTAGATTACCTCCTGTTTTGATAATTTTGAGGCTTCATTATATCACCTGCGATGAGCCGGTGTCAATTATAGCCCCGTGATTGTTGCAAAATTGTCATAATATTGTCATAGCATTGCCCGCACTGCTGGATTGCTTCGGGCTCTGTGGTTCGTGGTATCTTAATATAACAGCCCTCGCAATGACGATTTTAGAGTAATGCGACCTTCCTGTTGAGATGGAGTCCTCTGTAACGTCATTGCGAGGGCTACGGTACTAAGGTGTGCCACGAGCCACAAGGCCCGAAGCAATCCAGCAACGCAAATGACCCACGCCCGATATGAATGGACTTGACCCGGAATCTTCCTTGTGATATAGTGTGGTCAAAGGCTATTATTTTAAGGAGGACAACACATGACCTTTCCGGTAGATTATTTCAAAAATGTATTATGCGAAATTCTGGCAATTGACAGCCCATCGGGATATACATCAGCCGTTGTGGGTAAGCTAAAGCAATATGTGGATGAGTTGGGCTATGAAAATTACATAACCAAAAAGGGTAATTTGGTGGTTAATGTAGCGGGCCAAAGCGAAAAAACCATAGGCATATCTGCTCATGTAGATACGCTGGGCCTTGTGGTGCGCGGTTTTCGCGGTGATGGCACATTAACTTTTGCGCAGGTTGGCGGCGCTATATTGCCTACGTTGGATGGCGAATATTGCAATATTTACACGCGTTGGGGTAAAAAATATACCGGTACTATTTTGTCCAATTCGCCATCGTCGCATGTGTATGAGGATGCGAGTAGTAGTGGCAGAAATGACAAAACTATGCATGTAAAGCTGGACGAAGAGGTTAAATGCGCTGATGACACCAAGAAATTGGGAATTTTGGCAGGGGATTTCATTTGCTATGCGCCAAAAACGGAATTTACGGCGAGTGGTTTTATCAAAAGCCGTTTTTTGGATGATAAGATGTCTGTGGCCATCATACTATCCGCGTTGAAATATTTCAAAGACAACAACATCACGCCTGCACACAATATCTGCGCGATTTTTTCTACATATGAAGAGGTGGGCCATGGCCTTAGCCATTTGCCGCAGCCTGTGGATGAATTTGTGGCATTGGATATGGGTTGTATTGGCGATGACCTAACCTGCACGGAATATGATGTATCTATATGCGCCAAGGATTCCAGCGGGCCATATGACTACGAGCTTACCACGCGCCTGATTACGCTGGCAAAAGAGGCGGGGCTGGGCTTTGCGGTGGATATTTATCCGCGCTATGGCTCTGATGTTTCGGCGGCGAGATACGCCGGGCATGATATGAAAGGTGCATTGATTGGCCCGGGCGTGGCGGCCAGCCACGGTATGGAGCGCAGCCATATGAAGGCGGCGGAAAATACGTGGAAGCTTTTGCATTTGTATCTTACAAAATAGTTGACAAAATGTGATTTTTGGTGTATAATGTGGGTATAAATAAAACAGAGGACGCTAACTGCGCCCTCTGAGTACGACTTGCCGAACGGCAGGTTTCACGTTGTTTTAATACTAACAGACGCCGCTAGTCCTGGTCCGATGAGCGGCGTCTACTTTTTATTTTCCTTTCAATGCGTTCGACTACATCAAGAGCTGCCGCAAGTGCAACTGTCGCCATGCATATCAGTACCAATAAATCATAGGCTGTCATTTGTTTTCACCCCCTTTCAGAAAGCCAATTTCAACTCCCCTACTCGGCGTGAAACCATACCGCTCGTAACAAATCGTGAAACTATTATATTTGATATTTTTCGACATGTCAACAACGATTCCCAGCAAACATTCCTTGCGAATACACGTATATTATGATATCATGGACAAAGCATAATAAACAAAACAAGGGAGGAAGTTATGAACCAATTTAGGAAAAGATTATTGGCAGGAGCATTGGCTTTTGCGATGATATTCGGTGCAGGGGCTGCTTTTGGCACGCAAGCACAGGCGCAAACGATGCCGCCGCTATATTCTGTGGAAGAGATTTTTACAATACCTGAAACACTGCATTTCTCAATTAGCCCTGATGGTGAAAGTCTGTATTTCCTGTCGCCGGTGGGTGGCATAATCAACATTTTTAGGCGCGATATTGCTACGGGCGCAGAGGAACAAATTACCTTCGAGACCGGCCAGCATGTTACTAATTTCTTTTACGTGGGCGATACGCTGCTGTTTGTGCGTGATGCGCTGGGAGATGAGAATTTGAATATTTTCCGCGTGGAAGCTGATGGCACAAGCACCAATCTGACACCATTTTCTGGCGTGATGGTTGTTCCGGTAGATTTGTTGGAAGAGGCCGATGTGGAAGACGAAATACTCATCGCTATGAATCGTGAAAATCCGCATACTTTCAATATCTATCGCTTTAATGTGCAAAGCGGCGAGCTTGCAATGCTCATACCGCATGTTGACGGCATCGTGACGGATAGAAACGGTACAATACGTATAATATTGCAATCGGCAGATGGAATAAACGTTTCTGTTTTGCATCGCTATACCGATGAAGACGAATTTGAATTCGCAGGCATATCCACACGCAATGACCATACCAGTGAAATTTTTTTCGATGAAAATAACGAATATGTTTATATGGTAACAAATGTGGATAGAGAGCGCATTGCACTGGTGCGGGCGTATCCTGCTACCATGGAAGTTGTGGATGTTATTTTTGAACATCCCACAGTTGATATTTTGGGCACTTTTGGAAGTGTATTTACGCCCGGCACACCAGGCGGCGTGGTATATCACGATGATTTCCAGCATAGGCATTTCCTGACGCAGGAAGCTGAAGAATTCTTCACGGAAATTTACGAGCTGCTGCCTGAAAACACGATGGTTAGCATTACCGGCATGTCTGAAGACTTCAGCATGGCCACAATCAGCACGCGTAGTGATGTAAACCGTGGGCGAGTATATTTGTTTGACAGGGAAGCAAGCACGCTGGAACTGCTGGCCGACACGAATTTTGCGCCGCAACAGCATATGGCGCCGATGGTGCCTATTTCATACACAGCTCGTGATGGCATGGAAATACCTGGATATTTGACGCTGCCTTTGGGCTTGGAGCCTGTGAATTTACCTGTGGTTATGATTCCTCACGGCGGTCCGCATGCCCGCGACTATTGGGGCGGATTTTTCGACTGGGTACAATTCCTTGCAAACCGTGGTTACGCCGTGTTCCAGCCTAACTTCCGTGGCAGCTCAGGCTATGGTCGCGCCTTTATGGAAGCCGGTTTTGGCGAATGGGGCCTGGCTATGCAAGATGATAAGACAGACGGCATACTGTGGCTGATAGAGCAAGGCATCGCAGACCCGGATAGAATAGCCATTTTTGGTGCATCATATGGCGGCTATGCTGCTTTGGCCGGCGCGGCCTTTACGCCTGATTTGTATGCTGCGGCCATATCGCTGGTTGGCGTTTCCAATATTTTTACGTGGATAGAATCCATCCCGCCGCTGTGGGAGCCAATGCGCGAGCTTCTGTACGAGCGCGTTGGCCATCCGGTGCATGATTATGACAAGCTTCGCGCTGCATCGCCAGTATTTCATGTAGAAAACATCACAGCACCGCTGTTTATCGCCCATGGCGCGAACGATGTGCGCGTGACGCTATACGAAACTACGCAAATGGTGGAAGCCTTGCAAAACCTAGGCGTGGACATAGAGTATATGATTTTCTGGGACGAAGGCCACGGCCTTGCTTTCCAGCACAATAATTTTGAGTTTTTTACCATGCTGGAAGCATTTTTGGCCGAGCATCTAGGTGGCAGAACATTAACTACCATGGCAGATTTGACTGAAGTTCCACAGATGCAATATGCTGACCTCGCGCTCACCACTGTCCCCAGAAATATCAATGGCAACCAAGGGCAAATTATGTACCGTAGCGAAATTAACAATGCGGTGGGCGAATTTGCGGCGGTTTTCCATGGTTTTACCGATGGTATGACCAGCGTAAATGCGGCTATATTGATTGGAAACAGAATGGCGGCCTTAGGCATGGAATTACAACCGGGCGATGTATTGGTGTTTGAGCTGTTACCGGAAGATGCAGGTGAGACCATTGATGTAAGAGTGTCTACAAACTGCATAAACAGCGGAACTGTAGAGATAGGTTTGGCTCTACCGGAATAAGCATGTAATTCTAAACTAAGCAGAACGGGCATATACTTATCCTATCTCAAACAAAGGATGGATAAGTATATGCCCAAATCTATGCCAAAAAAAAGACCGCCAAGGCCCGCCAAAGGCGGCTATTATCTGCGCACCCTTTCTGCCGGCTTGGTGATATCCATTGTGCTGCTGTTTATCATGTCCTTTCTTAGCGGTGCGAGTACGATATCCGGCGGTATATTGCTGTCCGAGGCCCTGCCACACTATACCTTTGACATAAGTGGTCGCGATTTATGGGCAGATGGTGAAACCGCGATACCTATTGCACCACCTGCACCTGTACCGGCGGTTTTTGACGCGCCACCCGAAATATCGCCACAGGTTGCAACAGAAGTTGTGGTGATAATTGATGGCGAAGATGAAGAAAGTAACGAAGATACACCGCCTGCGTTGGTTGGTCTGGGTGATGTGGTGATAGAATATGGCACGGCATATGGCAATATACAGGAAGTGCTGGATACGCGCGTATTGGCCCCTACAAACCTTGATAATCTGCGCAATCCCGAAACCCTGCGCAATGCTATGTATATTGTAGACCCGCGCACGATATTTGTGCCGGAAATGTTTGATGTTGACAGGTTTTTGGCTACAGATATGCGCGTAAATCCGCAAAGCATGGCCAATGGCGACCCTGTTGTGCTGATATTTCACACACATTCCACGGAATTTTTTGTAGATTCTAATACAGATGACAAATTTAGTGGTATAGTTGGTGTGGGTGCGCATTTGGCGGCGCTTCTCAATGATATGGGCATTGGCACCATACATCTTACACAGCGGTTTGATATTATTGACGGTCAATCCCATATTATGGGAGCTTATGAGCGTCAAGTACCATATATCGAACGTATTTTGGCAGAAAATCCTACAATAGAGATTGTTATAGACTTGCACCGCGATGGTTTGCCTGAGGGGGCACCAAAGCTGGTTACAGAAATAAACGGCCGTCCTACGGCACAAATTATGTTTTTCAATGGCCTTTCTACGCTTAACGATGGTGGCGCGCCACTGCCGATTGCTACACTGCCAAACCCCAATTTGCCGTATAATCTTGCGTTTTCTTTCCAGATGCAGCTGGCCGCAAATGATATGTTTGATAATTTCACACGTCGCATATATCTAAATGCCTTCCGATACAGCTTACACTTTATGCCAAGGTCGCTTTTGATAGAGGTAGGCGCACAAAACAATACCTTTAGCGAGGCTATAAATGCTATGCAACCGCTAGCGGAAATTTTGGAAAATGTGGTACGGCCCTAGAGGGTGCGCACATCTACTGTGTCCACACCCTCTAGCTTAATCAACAAATTCAAACAATTCTTCAACGGTCATTTCAAAGACTTTTGCAATATCCATCGCCAGCTTCAATGACGGATTATATCTCCCATTTTCTAGATGTACGATGGTTTCGCGCCTGGCAGATACCAGCTCTGCCAGTTCGCTTTGCTTCATGCCTATTTGCTCCCGCGCCTGTTTTATTTTGGTCTTTAATATGGCCATTATATCCCCCTTTTGTCTATATATGCGAATATAAATGCCCGGCAAACGAAAATGATAAGGATGGCACAGAGGATGTAGTAACCGATAATGATTGAATGCAAATCAAGGAAAGGGTTAGCAAAGTTATTTATTGCAAGTGCCGGAACAATGGGGGCTACAGCTAATGCCAGAGCTATCTTTAGGCAAATAGAGTCTGTGCGTCTCAAATTTTCTTTGGCCAGTTCATCAAATGGCTCTGCTCGCTTGTTGACATAGCTAAGCGCAACGAAAAAGCCAAACATGACAATAGCCATTACGAGTAGAGCATGACGATTATTTGCCTGCATATGCACCCAATATAAAAAGAGCAAAATAATGGGACGTATTATTTGCACCAGCATCCAGGTTCTTAGATTGATCCTTTTCTTTTTCATAAATAAACAACCCCCATGTGATATATTTATAACATATGTTATAAATATATCACATGGGGGTTGTTGTGTCAATAGGGAAATTGGTTGACTGTATCAAAAGAATGAGATGATGTGTTTGAAATAGCCAAAGCCTGGGGTATAACCCGTTTAGTTTTAGGGCGGCAATTACGAGAAATCTACAGGTTATATATGCAGCTTCCTTGCAACCTAACAATACCAGCATATTCTAGCAACCTTCGGCAAAAATATCTGTATGCTTACACGATTTGTAATATACGGATTAATAGGATGGTGTATGGAAGTGCTGTGGACGGGTGCAGGCTCGCTTTTGCGGCGTAATTTTCGTGCCACATCCACCACCAGTATCTGGATGTTTTTCATCTACGGCAGTGCGGCCTTTTTCACACCCATGATAGATGCCATATACCCCATGCCCATACTGGTGCGCGGGTTGATATATGCACTATGTATCTTTGCAGTGGAATATGTTACCGGTATGGCCTTAAAAGCTGCCAAAATATGCCCTTGGGACTATTCTGGCGCAAAAACCGCCATCCACGGCGTGATACGGCTGGATTATGCGCCAGCATGGGCGGTGGCGGGGTTGATATTTGAGTTTGTTTATTTTAGGTTTCTGGCATAGGAGACGCTGGCTTTGATGTCATTCCGGGCTTGACCCGGAACTTCCTGCGGATTATAATGATAGCAGGAGATGAAGCTATGTTGCGAAAATATCTGCTAATAATTCCATTGCTTGCCATTATCTTTTCAGCTTGCGGAAATACGCCGGAAATCGTTGAAGAGCCAACCGAAAGAGACATATTTTTAGCATCTTTAACGCGAGAGAATTTTATATACGATGTGGACTATATGCTGCGCGTGCTGGAAGAAAATCCTGGTCGCCAGGCCGATGTGCAGCATTTTGATGTATAGCAATTTTACTTAAAAACAACGAGACCGCGCGCGATACAACCAGCGCTCCAAGGGTGTATTCGCGCGCGAGGTGAGGCGATTTTAAAGTTAAATGCCACCTTGTCAACCCAACTGCGACACTTCTCTTGCAAAAGCCTCAATAGGAGATATCCAACCAAGGCATTTTCTGGGTCTGTTGTTGATTAGCGAGAGAGAGTTATTAAGTTCTTGTTCGC
>Ga0131853_10000083_pt1 | contig 135162 bp, 151 predicted proteins | sample TergutLab28metaG_FD_92764 | JGI IMG/M metagenome (GOLD analysis project Ga0131853, IMG submission 92764) | Labiotermes labralis P1 segment gut microbial communities from Petit-Saut dam, French Guiana - Lab288 P1 (version 2) (version 2) | ecosystem: Host-associated > Arthropoda: Insects >...
GGCAGGACAAAATACACAACCGGCAGTACCGGCAGGACAAAATACACAACCGGCAGTACCGGCAGGACAAAATACACAACCGGCAGTACCGGCAGGACAAAATACACAACCGGCAGTACCGGCAGGACAAAATACAGGACAGAAAGAAATTCAAAGAAAACCTTTAGTGCTTAATAAAAATAACCAACAGGGGCAACAACCAAAAAATCTAAACAGTACTCTTATTAAGAAAAACCCACAAGCACAACAACCGAAAGGGCAACAAAAAACAACGCAAAAAACCGGTGGTGGGAGTGGTGTTACTAAGCCGGTAGTAAAACAAACCCAACCACAGGTAAAAAGCGAACAAAGACTTTACAACACAGTAAAATCTCTCTTACGTAACTAATTTTTGTTTTCAGAAAATATCACCGCCTATACCTGATTCAGCGTTGTATAGACTTAACTCGTGCGCCCACAAGAAGTAATACTTCTTAAACTTTTTTTGTGTAATATGACGATATTTTGTTAGACCTACCTTCTCGGTATAACATCTTCTCTCATTTGAACACTTCCGAGTGTGGTTGTGTTTTACCACAACAACTCATCATTTGAAAAAACAGTTTGGTTTCCCACTTACTTCTTCGCCCTCTACCGTAAAGGTAGTCTTTGCCGGATTTACAATGCTTTTCACACCCCCGTACACAATCATGCGTCTTCAATTTGAATGCGCTCTCTTATCCACCCGCCAATTCATGTGTTTCACGTGTTACACACACGTCAGTTTTCTAAACTGTTTGGTACTTTTCAAGCCCGAATTAATTTCAATTTTATTTGTATCACAGGTAGAAATTAGAAAAATTAACCCTGTGTTTGTTATATATATTCGTTTCACCACTTATACTGCCGGTGTTAAGTCATATAATTCTAGCAATAGAACATATATTTCAACTAATCGAAAATTCCCTTTGTCCATTGATATGAAAAACATTTGCTTTGTATCAAAAAGATTTTACTTATACAGAATCTTACCACCACTAGAAACTATCATTATAGATAGGCTATAACCGTCGCTGCCAGGCATAAACGCTCTCAAGCTAGCGTCAAAGATTTTACTCTTCTGCCCCTCGTTTTTATTGAATTACAAATTCAAATTTCTACAAATGTTCAGTCTAAAAGTTTTCTTTTTATTCTCTTATTTGCAACGTACCTAACCAAACAGAGTAACAAAAACTTTTACTTAAAGATTTTACATATCTTTGGGAAAATATTTCAAAGAACACAATTTTTTTTTAGAACATCTTTTTTTCAGCCGGCTTTTGAAAAAAATATTTTCAAGATAAAAATACAGTTAAAATTTAATTTCACAAAAAAAAGATGTTATTTTTCTCAAAAAAAATGAAAAAACATTTTTCCGCTCCCTCGCGCACGCGCATGCGGTTTAAAATATTATTTAGATCTTGATCATGGACCATGATTAGTTATTGATTCTGGACCAGATATTTTTAAAAATTTTAAAATTTAAAAAAAAATTAATAATAACAAATCATGTTATAATAACTAATTGATCTGTCATGTATAACATGGGAAAAATTTTTTTTAGGAAGGGTTTGAAAAATTGAAGATTTCTCTATCTTTAATTGAAATTACAGGTGAAAAATGCATCAAGAAAGATTCAGCGTAGAATTAAAAAATGTTATTGATTTTGTTATAAACACACTTTTAAAAGAGTATCCAACTTATAAGGTTACTCAATATCATTTACTTTATAGGTTGCTTGAAGATGAGAAAACGATTTTTGCAAAAATTATGTCAGAAATTGTAACAGATTTCACATTGGAAAAATTACATAACGATTGTTTAGTTCACATTGAAAAAGTTTCTCTTGCTATACTCAATCCAAAAAAGAAAATAATATATGAAAAAGAGTTTGAGGAAATATTATCTCTATCAGATATTGAGAGAAAAGAAATGAACATGAAAGAAGTTGATACTTTTCATATTCTACTTTCTATTTTGAAAAAAGATTATGGTATTTCTCAAATGTTAAAAAACGCTGGTGTGAATATTGAAAACGTTAAAACAAAAAAACAATTTATTGATGAAATATCTCAAACTCCTAATCTTTCTCCTACCACCCCTAATAAAACCAACAAACAAGAGTTAGTTGTTCTATCAAATGGAATGATTGCTCCCGTTATTAGACAACCAGTAAAAAACAAAATACAAAATATTCAACAATACACAACAAATTTGAACATATTATTCCAACAAGGAAAAATGGATAGAGTTATTGGAAGAATAAGTGAGGTTGAAGAAATAATAAAAACGGTATTAAAGAGAAAAAAAAATAATGCTATAATAACCGGTGAAGGTGGTTGTGGTCTTACTTCTATTGTAAATTTTCTTGTTGAAAAAATATGTCTTGGTTCTGTACCAATTCAACTAATCAATAAAGAAATATTACAAATCAATGTTCAAAGTATCATCATCGGAATGGCGTATAAAGGTATTTTTGAACAAAGAACATCTGATTTGATAAAAGAGATAAAATCTACACCAAACAAATATATTCTATTCATTGACGATATAAATGCCGTTATTCAATCAGACACGAATAATGAAATAGTAAGTTTCATTAACACAATTCTTCAAGATGATGATTTAAGAATAATTGCAACTTGCCCTAACCAATCCTATAAATCAACCATAGGAAAAAACGGATATATGGAAAAACGTTTCAATAGGATTAATGTTGATAAATTGAATATAGAGGACACAACAAAGATTTTAATTCAAAATAAATGTTACTATGAAAACTATCATAACGTTTATTTCAATACACATATCATTGAGAAATGTGTTAAACTATGTGACAGATATATCACTTCAAAGGTTTTACCTAGTTCCGCTATTGAAGTTATAGATATTTTGGGGTCAAGTACTCACATTGATAAAAATGATAAAAAATTAGAAGATTTAATAATAGAAATCAACACCCTGATTCAACAACAGAATGATAGTAGGAAAATGGAAAAACACAAGGAGGTTGACGAATACACTGTCAGAATCAACAAAATTCAACAAGAAATAAAAAGTATTCAAAAAAAATATCCGCAAGAGGTTGTTGAAATAACAGAAGATGATCTTCTAAAAACGGTTAGTGAATTATCAAAAATACCTATTCAAAATATTTCAATAGACGAATTGAACACGATAAAAGATTTACCAAACGAATTAAAAAAAGAAATTATCAATCAGGATGAAGCGGTAGAAAGTATTTGTAAATCTATTCAGAAAAGAAAAATTAATATCAGAAATATTAAGAAACCGTCTGTTTTTCTTTTTGTTGGCGGAACAGGTGTTGGAAAAACTTATTTATCAGAACTTATCGCAAAACATGTTTTCGGTAGTGAAAAAAATGTTATAAAATTAAACGGTAGTGAATATAGTGAGGAACACTCTGTATCCAAGATACTTGGCGCACCGGCAGGTTACATCGGTTACAGTAACAACTCTTCTCTATCAGAAATCAAAACCAAACCATTTTCAATTTTACTTCTTGATGAGTTTGAGAAAATGAGCGATAAAGTTATAAATATATTCCTTCAAGTATTCGACAAAGGTGAATTACGTGAAAGCGATGGAACAATATTAGATTTTTCTAACACGATTATTATTCTCACAAGTAATCTTGGTAGTCGAAACGCAGATTCGTATAACAAGTTAGGATTTAGTACTCAAACAAACATAGAAAAAGATAAACGCGATATTATTGTTAAAGAAATAAAAAAGAAACTATCTCCGGAAATACGCAATCGAATTGACGAAATAATACACTTCAACCACCTTCAAGAATCTGACTTAAAAAATATCATCAACCTTCAATTAACACAATTATCCAACGAAATGAAAAATGGAAAATATTCTTGTAACTTGTTATGGCAAGATGAGGTGGTTGATTTTTTATATAATGAACTGTCAGATGATGATAAAAAATTAGGGGCGAGATCTATAAATAGAGTTATTTCTTCAAATGTTGAAAATAATATTACGGATTTTATTTTGACTGAACAGGAAATTGAAGGTGATTTGAGAATCTCAATAAACAATGGTATTATTGAAATTAGGAAATTTTAAATGACTCATGATAAGCGTTGATCAGAAAATATTTTTAGAATTTTATTAATGATTTTCAAAATCATAAAATTTAATTTATTTAAAAATGAGTAATATAGATAATAATGCGTTAGTTAACGTGTTTAAGTACGAAGGTAATAATGTAACCTTCAAAACCGAAAGTGGTGTTGTTTTTGTAAACCTTACAGAGGTTGCAAGAGCTTTTCCTAAAAAGAATTTAACACAAATTGTTAATTCAAAGGAAATAAGTGAATACACAAATGAACTTTCAAAGATAATAAAAAGTCGTTTTGTAGATTTACAACAAATCACCAAAAATGATAATTCAACCACTATAACAAATGTTCTAACGGAAGATTTACAAGAAGTTACCGAACTACAAATTTATAGTTCGGTTGATAATCAGTTAGTTACAACTATGCGTGGTGGGAATAAAAAAGGTGAAACCTGGGCGCATGAATTAGTCGCCATGAGAATATGTCAGAAACTATCACCTAAATTTTCAATATGGGTGGATGAACGGATTAGGGAACTTATAATCAATGGAATCACCGCCCTACCAACTACAATAGATAATATCATAGCGAATCCAGATTTGGGTATAGAATTACTTACAAGTTTGAAAGAGGAGCGTACCAAACGAATGGAATTACAAGAAAAACTTGGAATATCAGAAGGAAGATTAAATAACGCAAAAATATGGTATATCAACAATGAAGTAAAACGTAAACTCAAACATTATGATGAACTTATGGAAGTACTTTCAAAAATTCCACTACATCAAAAAACTGTTACTGACATCATACCGATTTTGGAGGGTGATGATTTTTTGAAAGTAACCCCTAAAATAAGAAAAACATCACAAGGAATTAAAAATACGTCAATGGAATCCATAAACACCAAAGACTGTATTCTTGTTTCAGATATTCCACAATTTTTAAACCTTCCGTTTGGGAGAAATAATTTTTACAGAGAATTGAGAGAAAATGGTGTTTTTATGAAAAAGAAAAATTTTCCTAAAAGTAAATTCATATCCAAGGGATTTTTCATTGAAGAAAAAACAAAAGTTTTTGTTACACCAATCGGTGTGAATTTTGTAAACCATTTGTTTAACGAAGAATGCCAAAATTAACCAACGACAAATATTATACACCACCTGAACTTGCGGCGAGGTTGACAGATATGACGCTGGATATTATCGGTAGAGAAAATATCAGCGAAATAATCGAACCTGCCGCAGGTAACGGTTCATTCCATAATTTATTTTTAACATACAAGGCATATGATATTGAACCAGAATCTCCGTATATTATCAAACAAGATTATCTAACACTTGAAGAAGAATATAAAAAAGGAAGATTATATATCGGTAATCCACCTTTTGGTCCAAGAAATTCTATGTCGTTGAAGTTTCTAAAAAAACACAAGTTGCATGGCGATTACATTGCGTATATTCAACCGATTCAAATGTTGGATGGTTCATTACAATTTTACGAATTCGATTTAATACATTCAGAGGATTTAGGTATTATCAATTACAGCGGAGTAGAATTAAGATGTTGTTTTAACATCTGGTCTCGACCTAAAAATAATATTCTAAATAAAAAACCAAACCTAAAATTAAAAGATGTTGTTATAAAAGAATATCGTAGAAACACAACAACATATTCTGCGGATAAAATAACACCTGATTTTGATTATTCTATGTGTAACTGGGGATCAGGAACACTTGGAAAAATACCAAAACATGTTGGAGAATTTTCACAGGAAGCGTATTTCTATCTCAATGATAAAACTAAAAGAGAAAGATTAAAAGAAGTATTAGAGTTTAATCGAATTAGATGTTATTGTAATAATATTTCAATGAAAAGAATATGTGTTGCGCGGTTGTATAAATATTTAAAAGAAAATGGTTTTGAATAAGAGAATTATCAACATAGAAGATTATCCGATGGTATTGTGTTGGAGTGAATATAAAACTACTTATTCAAAATTACCATGTAAATGTAGTGAATGTGGTAATATAACTTTGAAGACTATTCTAATGTTAGATAGAAATCAAAATTGTTTTTGTAAAAAATGTTCACGCAAAAAAGCAAAAGAAACGAATTTTAAAAAATATGGTGTTGAACATGCTTCTCAATCTAAAGAAATACAAGAAAAAACAAAACAAAGAAATCTTGAAAGATACGGTGTTGAAAATACAAGTCAATTAAAAAGCGTTCAAGAAAAAATAAAACAAACCAACCTTAAAAAGTATGGTGTCGAACACAATCTTCAATCTAAAGTTGTTCAAGAAAAAATAAAACAAACTAATCTTAAACGGTATGGTGTTGAAAATCCCGCCCAAAACAAAGTTGTTCAAGAAAAAATAAAACAAACCTGCATTGAAAGATATGGTGTTATTCCAATTTGTTCAGAAGAATCAAAAAATAAAGTAAAAAAAACTATAATCAAAAAGTACGGTGTTGAACATGTTTTTCAATCAAAAGAAAGTAAAGACAAGGTAAAAAAAACTATGATTGAAAGGTATGGTAATGAAAACCCATTTCAATCTGAAAAAATTAGAAAAAAAATAAAACAAACTTTTTTTAATAAATATGGTGTAGATCATCCTTTAAAATCAAAGATTTTTCAAGAAAATAGAGCAGAAATGAATATTAAGAAATACGGTGTTCCTTATTTTTGTATGATAGAAAAATGTCGACATGGTTCAAAAACAATTTCTAAAATTAATTTAAGGTGGAAGGATTTAATAAAAAAAGAGTTTGGTGTTGAAAGTAATTCTGAATTTCCAATAAACAAAACCCAATATGATTTAAAAATTAATAATATTTTGATAGACATCAATCCAACAATTTCACACAACTCAACATACAGTTATGCGTTTTTTACAGGAAAAACAAAAGAAAACAAACCATTTTCACCAACACACCACTTTGATAGATGGAAATTAGTAAAAGACAACGGTTATACACTTATCTCTGTTTTTGATAATATGGATAATAAAAAGGTACTAAATATAATTCGTTCAAAAATAGGTAAAAATGAAATAAAAATTGGTGCGAGAGAATGTAAAATAAAAGAAATACCACAAAAAGAGTGTAATTTATTTTTAGATGAATACCACATTCAAAGCAAAGCAACAGGTCAAAAACATTGTATTTCATTGTATTATAATAATGAATTAGTTGGTGTAATGACTTTTGGACAACCTCGTTTCAATAAAAAATATGAATGGGAATTGGTCAGGTTGTGCTTCAAATCGAACATAACCATTCAGGGCGGTGTATCCAGAATGTGGAATTATTTCAAAACAATGTATAATCCAACGAGTTGTATTTGTTATTTGAATTTGAATCTTGGTGGCGACAACATACATCTTGAGGATTTCAAATTTGTAAAATATAATAAACCAGCTGGTTATTGGATTTGCTTAAAAACTGGTAGAACAATAACCAACAATTCATTACGTTTCAAGGGTGCGAGTCGATTTATTGGTGATGATGATTTAGTAAAATATCCGAAAGGTATGGATAATCGTGAGATAATGAAGTTGGAGGGGTTTGTGGAGATGTATGATTGCGGAAATGTTGTTTATGAATATCAAAAAAAATAGTATTTTTAAGACATGATAAAAACAAAATCAATTTTCCGCTACCCTGGTGGAAAAACACGGATGTCTGATATAATATCTGAATATTTCAAAGATTATGATACTATCATAAGTCCCTTTTTAGGTGGTGGTAGTGTAGAATTAAAATTAGGTGATTTAGGTAAAAAAATTATAACGTCCGATATTGACGAACATCTTATTAATTGTTGGCGGAGATTATGTGAAAACAGAGATGAAATGTACGGATATGCTGAACATTATTATAAATTTTTTCATTCAGATATCCCAAAAGAAGAAAAGAGAAAAATTTTTATAAAAATGAGGGAAGAAGCAGGTATGTTTCTTGATGTAAGCGGAGCAGCAAAATATTGGATAGTAAATAGGTTGAGTTTCAGCGGTCTTGGATTACGAGGCGGATTTAGTGAACAAGCAATAAAAGCGGAATTAGGACCGCTTGTTATGAAAAGATTAAAAGAGTGGAATAGACCGAAAGGTTTTGAAATACCTGTTTGTATTAGTTTTGAAGAATTATTAAACAAATACCCCGATTTTCCTGTATTTCTTGACCCCCCTTATTATCTTAAAAAAGGTTGGTTATATCCAAATCATAAGGATTTTAATCACGAAAAACTTGCAGATATTTTGAAAAAAAGAGACACACCTTTTATGATGACTTATAACGATTGTACAGAAGTTAGAGAATTATATTCGCATGAAAATATAACAATAGAAGACAAATCATGGTATTATGCAATGTCCAATTCCCGTAGGGGATCAGAGTTATTTATAACTCACAAAATAAAGGGAATCAATCAAAATGAATGACCCAAAGAGAAAAAGAATTAAATGTATTATTTAATAAAAATCACATAGTTAGAAATTGGAAATGGGAAGTAAAATTAATCCAACATTATTATATCGGCCCAATAGATTACAACCCAAAAATACCGCTACCAGGATTTGCTGTTCCTGGTACATTAATTTCAAATCTAAATGCAGGAATAGGTAAAGGGATACCGAGTTTATCCTATGCGGTAAATACCGAAAAATATTGGTATGAATATTATAGAAGATGTGGGATAAAATCTTACTATGTAAAAAAAATAGATGGCATTGTTGATGGTTGGTTGATATGGTATCAAGACACTGAATTACCTGACGATAATATGTATGAATTTATAACAACATATGAACTTTTTTATTTACTTAATGAATGCTATCCACAAGATTATAAAGGATATGGTGAAATTAATGAAACTTATCCTAAAGGTGAAAAAAAAGATGAATATGATTGTCTAAAAAAATGTAATTTTAAACCATGGGATGCTTGGAGTGAAAGAAGATTATTATCACATTTAAGATACCGCAGTAATGATATTGATTGTTACAAGATGGATGAAAACGGTAATCCGATAGAAGTATATGAGTCAAAAAGAAGTCAACGTGAATTGGAAAGTGCTCTGGTAAAATGTAAAGGACATTACGATTTCAGAAAAATATTTCACAGGGAAATTGAGGGATTAGAACTAAAATTCGTAACAGACGATAAAGTTTTTTTGAAATAAAAGAAAAATAGTATTTTTAATGAAAATAAAATAAAATTTAAATAATATGAGTAATAGTAATTTGAAGAAGTTCAAGCACGAAACTTCACAAGATGTTTTTCCTTCTGCAAAGGAACTTGCAATGGAAGCAACAAAATTAGGTGTTACACCACAAGAGTTTGTAAAACGTTACCACTGGAATATGTTTTATGCTCAGAAGTGGAATACAGCGCAATCATTTATTGCAACGGTTGTCAACGTAAAAATCCAAGAGTTAGAAGGTGGTCTCAGACAGGCGTATTTAGAGTATGCAGTAAACGCCGGAAAAGAAAACGAAACTAAGGGTGAATTATTGGTAGGTATTTTAGATCCAACCGATAAAACAAAACCGGTAAATGCAATGTGTACAAAAATTGTTTCTTTAAAAGGAAACAGGGTGATAGTTTATAAGGGTTATCACATAAAACCAGACGCAGAATTTGCTATTCTGTTGGATGTAGATGAATTAGTTTCTAATACTTAATACTTTAAAATACAATGGCAAAAGTTCCAATAAAAAAGAAAACCCCAACAGACCTTAAAGGTATGAGTTGGGAAGATAAAATGAAACTTCTTAAGGAGTTTAAAGAAGAAAATAACATAATCAAGGTTGAAAAGAAACCACAAAAATGGTTAATATTACCAAAGGCGTTTGAAGATGCTACCGACGTTTGCGGCATCCCTCTTAATACGGTTAGTTGTGTTAAAGGTCATACCAACACCGGAAAATCAACATTTGTGTTGGAAATAATAAAAGCGTGTCAACATCAGCAAATAATGCCGGTGGTGTTTGATTTAGAAAATTCTATAAAATGGGATCATGCGAAAGAGATAGGTGTCCAAGTAGATGAAACTATTGACGAAGAAACAGGTGAAATAAGTTATCATCCGGGTGAAAATATGATATATTATGACACAACAACCTTATATGAAAAATACGCTTGTTATGATCATTCAAAAAGTCAAATGACACCAAAACCAACCAGACCAACCTATGTTATAGAAGACGTTGCGTTATGTATTAGAACAACGATTGAAAGACAAAGAAATGGAAAATTACCTTTTAATCTAATGTTCATTATTGATAGTATTGGATGTAGCGATTGTTATAAATCCGCCGTCTCAAATGCAAGTAACAACATGTGGTTTGCAGGTGCACTTTCAATCTCCTTCCAAACAATATTAAACGATTTAATCCCTTCTACGCAAAATGTAACAAGCGAATACGATAATAGTTTGTTTTATGTAAATAAGGTTTGGAATGCCATGACACCCAATAATTTGGTTGTTGCTAAAGAAAAAGGTGGGATGAGTTTTCTTTATGCCACCCGTTTCAGTATATTTTTAGGAAATCAAGGATCTTCTGGATTGAAAAAACAATCTTTTAGTTATAAGGGTGTAAATTACGCATATGGAAATGTCGTTAACATAAAGATAGACAAAAATCATATTACCGCTATTGAACATTCAGGTGAAATAGCATCCACAAGAACAGGATTATGTTCAGTGAAAGACTTGGAAGAATACAAAAAAGAACACCGACAGTTTTTAATGAAAGAGATAAAGGAAAAAACTGGCGTTGATGTTTCAGAAAAAGATCTTGAAGAAGTAGAAACCATAACAGACGAATAATATGTCAAAATTAAATGATGATTTGATTAAATTAGTAAAACAAAATTACAGTTATACAGAGGAAGCTATCCGTTGTGAAAACTGTGAATATATTCATACCCCTGATATGGGTGAATATTATTGTACTAAAATGCTACCAAAAGAAAAAATTAAAGTTTTTGCAAATGGTAGATGTGAACTTTACTGTAAAAGAGAACCAACACTACCGTATCTTAAAAAGTTGTAAAACCATGGATATACCCGATGATTATTACGCACCGATATTAAAACATCCAGAAGAAATGGCAGATGAATATTCTAAAACATGGAATTTGGAAGAGTGTGCGAGAAAATCTTTTTTAGCTGGTTTTGAAGCAAGACAACCGGAAATTGAGTCTTTACATCATAGGATAGATTATTGGGAAAATTTGTACTATCAAGAGTTAAACAGAGATAAAAATTTAAATGATAATCAATGACAAAAGAAGATTTTATAAAACAGTATATTGATGAGCATAAATGGTATCAACAGTGTCAGGCATCAGAAGATGTTATTAGAACAATTTTCTCTGCTGGATATAATTCACGACAACCTGAAATTGATAGATTATTGCAACAATTGATAGACGTGAAAAATCATATCAAAATGTGTGATACTAGATGTTATATGTTCAGTGCTAGTATGTCGTTATTGAATAATATTAGAAACGTCGAATACGAATACAAATGATACTAAAAGAAGAATTGGCAAGAAAATATTCTGGTTGTTATCTGTCTCCAAAAATACCTTGTAGTGAATGCACTTATTATAATAATTGTCATCATATGAAATTGAAGGATGCGGTTTTATATGGTATAGACCTTGCGGAAGAGTGGACACATGTTACTTGTGAATTACCAGAAATAAACAAGGAAAAATTACTTGTAAGAGTAGAAGTAGAAAGTGATTCTGTGAAAAAAATGAAGAGAAATGTGTTCGCCAGATATTATACAAACACCGAAGCAAATAATAAAGATGGTTGGCATATAAACCATTTGGGTGAAAATTTTAAAGTAGAATGTTGGAGATACGTAAATAAACCATGAAAACAAAAGAAGATTTATCAGTTGATTATGCAAATAGAAATTCCCAAATTTTGATTGAGGATTTTACAAAAGTACGAAAAGCGTATATAGCAGGTTGGGAAGCAAGGGATCCGGAGGTTCGTAGATTACAAGAAACAATTGACGAATTGAAGGGTGCGATAGTGAAACACACTGTAAAATTAGTTAGAATAGGGTGTAGTAACGACTAAAATGATTTCACTCACATAAACACACACAGAAACTTCTTTATATAAAAAAACATCGTTAATATTGAAAAATTAACGGTGTTTTTTATTTTATTAAAAAAATATTATTATGCCAGTAGATTTAACTAAACTATCGTTGGAAGAACTCCACATTTACAAAACACACGCCTTTCAAACATTGGGTAAATTGGAAAGGTTGTTAGGAAATATGTCGAGAGATGGGACAAGTAATTCCTATGAATATAAAGATTTCACTGTCTTCGGTAGCATGTATAAGCAACTCGAAGAAGAGATGAACGACAGAATTATGAAATTATTTTAAAATGAATCTAAAAGACAAATTAACTCTATATATTGGCGGTTTACTTGCCGGCGGAGATGTTATTATAAATAATAGGAAAGATGACATTCCGGTTGGTATTACTATTACTCAACAGAAAGAGTTAGGTAGTAAATTAATGCAGTCGCTTGTTAAAAAGGAGGTTACACAAGAGGTTGCTGAACTTCGGTGGCGAATGTATATGTTGGATAGAGAAATGGAAAACTACACATTGGTCAGAGATCCATCAACAGGAGAATTGAAATCGGTAAAAAAACATCCGGAATTTAGTAAACCAAAAGTCTTTGAAGAAAAAAATAAAAGAGTTGTTATTGTTCAAAATACAGAACCACTTAAAAGTGGAAGCGATAACGGATTTACCGAAGGAATGAGATTACATGAACTACATAAAATTAAACAAATATATCCACTAAAATTTGAAAGAGGTGATATATCAAGGTATGAATTTGATAAATCATGTTACCAAATAGTATTAAAACAAACTGGTAAAAAAAGAATCAAATATTATTTAGACTTTTATTTTTATACTATTCCAGATCCGTATGAAAGATCAAGGCGACTCACAACCATGGAATTACAAAAAGCATTCGATAAGAAAATTCCAATAGAATATGTAGATGATTGGAATAATGTTTCTTTTACAACACATAATTCTTGGGGTGTAGATTCTTGTCTTACATATAAATTAGAAAATAAAAAGTTTGTTGATATTCATAAATGGGGAACATTTTTTGTTGTGCAATATGAAATAAAAATCCTGGAAAAAATTGACGATATTGAAAAATATTATGAGGAAAATATTCAAAGAGAGTATGATAATAAAACAGAACGTAGTGATAGATATATAAACCATTCAATAACAGGTGATAATGATACATATCGTGATGAACGTTGTGATAAATGTGGAAAACTAATGGAATTTAAAAAAATTGAAACAGCAGACTATCATTTAACACGAGAAACATTTGGGATAGGTATGTGTGTCAGTTGTTTACAAGAATATTTAAAAAATAAAGAATTGATATGAAAAAGAAAATATACATAGATATAAACGATACTGTTAGAGAATTTTCAAAACAGTATATAAAGTATTTCAACATTGCTGCAATTGACAATAAATTTAATCCTGATGAAGTCAAATACATAGAAAATGACTTGTATTCACCATTTAATTTTCCTTCAAAAAAAGATAAGGAAGATTTTGAAATGGATAAATTTGTTTTCGAGGTTTATGGTTGCGCCAAACCAACTCATTCAGCACTACCAGGAAATTTTAACACTTGGTTGAATGATATTCAGGATGAAAACCCACAATTGGAAGTATGGTTTATATCTCCTGGTGAATATCATACACAGCGTCAAGCAACGTTATTCTTTTTATCGAAAATATGTTCTAGGGTAAATGGGGTGTATTTTCCAAAAAGTATTAGAGAAACATGGGAAGAATGTGATATTTTAATTACAGCAAACCCAAAATTTTTAGCAGATATTCCGGAGGGAAAAAACGTTATTAAAATTAAAACCCTCTATAATAAAAAAATAAAATCAAAATATTCTTCTAATAATTTTATGAATATTATATTGGAAGATAACAATTTAATAAAATCACTAATATGAAACAGTTTCAAAGCGGTGTAAATTATTATTTGAATATTGAAAATATTGTAAAATATTGTTCTGGTTCGGATGATGGTAAAGCAACACAAACAGATATTACCGAATTATATCGTTACGAAAATGAAAATTTTGATCTTGTACAAAAGCAAATCAATAATAGTACTATAAAGAATGGGCAATTGAAAACCATAGATACATATAAGTATGATATTGTTAAAGGTTTAATTCAAATGTTATTTCAAGTAGGATTCAACGTTGATGGTACGATGACACGAGAATTTTCGGTTGGTGAATCAGTTGTCTGGAACACGCTAATTATATATGGATTTTTGACAGAAGTAAAGGAAAAAGTAGATGAGTAACATTAGAGATAGAAAAGCAGAATTATTTGGAAGAATTTCTTCTTGTCGAACATTTAGCGATGCTTATCCTCAATTATTTGAAATAAATTCTTGGAAGAGCGTCAATTCTTCTGGTGATCAACTTGAATTTATGGTTGATTTATTTTCCGCTCTTGGATCAATAGACCAACTTCAAAATGCTATTTCAAAAATATTATTAGAGAAGTTGGATGTTATGGAACAGGAGGTAAAGGAGGCGTTAAAAGCATCTCTAAAATCTAATATATGTTGCAATATTAATCCTTCATTATTTAAGGAGGATATTGACTTTAGTGTATCGGAATTTGATTTACTTAATATGTTTCAAATCAACCCTAAATCAGAAGTTGGTAGTAGTAGTTATTTTGATAATTACTCCGGCGAAGAATCAGAAGATATGAATGTATTTTTATATGAAGTAATAACAAAAAGTGGTGTTAATAGACCATGGTTTCAATATAACCAATTTAATGATTATACAGAACATTTAAAAAGCAGAAGGGGTGGTATAGGGTGGTTCACATTTAATGAGAACAAAACCGTTGACGGAATAATAAATGAAAATGTTCTTAGTTTAAGTGTGTTACCACCGATAGGTATAACATCGCCAAGCGAACCTTATAAAACTCTAAATGATTGGACAAGCGACTACATAGATAGCATTAAATTTTTTGATAAAGAAACGTTTGTAAAACAACTAATGGCAAAAATATTTGGTGGTTTCGGTGGTAGAGGGTTGTCAAGTGAACAAATTGTATTACAACAACTGTTAGAAGAAATACTTAATAGAATGTCACAATGTCAAACCGGATCTTCTGAATCAGATGATTCTTTTTTTTCATTTGATAATACGATGTATAGTTTAATGCTTGAAAAAGCAGAAAAACAAAAAGTTGGTGATTACGAGTATGATCGATTAACAGGAACTGCTGTAAGAATAACATTGGAGGATATTACAAAAGCGTTTGAGGGATTAGACCAAAAACATAGTTTTGAAGAACAAAAACAAGTTTTCTGTGATGGTATAGATATTCTTATAGATCAAGCAACCACAGGTAATCCAAATATTAACGAATCAGAAAAACAACAATTTAAAAAAAATCTTCTGAAAAGTCTTTTAAATGAACTTTCACTTGCATTTGGAATGACATTAATAACACCAAAAATATACATAGTTATATTAGCGAATATGCGATTAATGGGTATAAAAACTAATTATGATGCTACAACATTTATTCGAGATAATGTTAATCTTGTAAGTTATATTGTTGGTGCTATTAAAGACAGTATTTTAAAACAAATGTTGAGAGAAATAAAATCAATGGCAAAAAGATTGATGGGTTTAGTTGTAAAAGAGATGATTAAAGATAATAAAAAAAAATTCACTAAAACACTAAGAGGGTTACTACCTGGCGGTAGAAGAAGAAAATTACTGTAAAAAATAATATGAAATGGGATGTAAATATTCAAATGAAAGAATTACTGGTGAAATAGAAGAAATATTTAATAGAAATATACCACTTTTTCCGGAAGTACCAACAGCACCTTTAGCGTTTGGTGCAGAAAATAGACCCGGCTTAAATTCAAAAAAAATAAGTTCAGATATAATATCAAAATTTTCTACCGTAGGTATCGAGAACGGAGACAACGTGTGGGAGAAATATACCCATTTGGTTGTTAGTACATTAGTGGATGCTATTGTATACGATTCTTCAGTACAAGTTGGAGTTAAACCTAATGCTATTCAAATGTTAAGTCAAGGGGCAAATGCTGGCGGGCCGGTAGTCAGTGTTGGGCAAAATATTACCCCGTTTAGCGCAAGAGGAATTATCTTTTAAAATCGTTTTTTACCTTATTTATAATAAAAATACGATTTTTAGAATGGCTAGAAATAGAAAGTTTTACGATATAAAATTCCCAATCACTCGTGAAGATGAGAGTCAGGGATTTTATCTTGATTTGAACAAAAACAGATACGAGGCAATACGTTCATGTATCACACATCTGATTTTTACTCCAACAGGACAAAGATTGAGAAACCCTCAATTTGGTTCAAATCTTGTTAAAATGTTATTTATGCCGAATGATGAACTAACACAATCAGAAATAAGGGAAGAATTAAACTCTTCAATTAAAAAATTTATACCAATTGTTAATATAAAAGGTATTGAAGGAAAAGTAGACGAAAGTGGAAGAGGATATGTAATGCACATTGATTACGGAATTAATGAAGGAAATTTTGAAGTCGAAGATAGTATTGATATAACAGTGTAATAGAATTTAAATAACATGCCAGATAATACAAGAAAAAGGATAAGCGGTCTTGCAAGGGGATACGAACAATTTGTAAATGAATTTTACAAATTTACTAGAGAATATTATCCAGATATAACAGAAACGATAAACGATGCTTCAATAGGAGGTTTTTTTATAGACTTAAATGCTTCGATAGGTGATAACCTATCCAATTATATTGACAAAGCATATGGAGAAACACAGTTAGATCAGGCATCTACCAGAAGAGCATTATTTTCAATAGCAAGGACAAAAGGATTAAAAATACCAGGAAAAAAAGCGAGTTTAGTTGAAGTTGAAATAAGTTGTGAAGTACCATTAGATGGAACAGGACCGAATGAAAATTATTATCCTGTTATAAAAAAAGGTGGTCAAGCAACTGGTGGCGGAGCAGCATTTGAGTTATTACATGACGTTAATTTTTCTTTTCAATTCGATCATAATGGCGTTTCCAATAGGATCATAAGACCAAAAGTAGATTCTAATGGAACATTAGTAGGTTATACTATTACAAAGAAAGAAATAATGTCGAATTCAACAAGTAAAATATATAAGGTAATAATTAGTCCAAGAATGGTAGTTCCGTTTATGGAAATAATATTACCAGAAATAAATGTTTTAGGAGTTGATTCTATTATATGTAAAGAAGGAACTTTTAGTCAATCCCCTTCAATGGCGGAATTTAATGTTTTAGACGAATTTGTAGCTGATAAAAAAATATGGCGATATTTTGAAGTTGAAAGTTTATTGGAAGATAAATTATTCTTACCGAAATCAACATATGATTCTAATGTTGATCAATTACCAAAACTTGTTGTAGAGGAAGAAGTTATTGAGGATGAAATTACATATAATACAAGTGTTGTTAGAGGAGAATGGCGACCAATAAAACATAAATTTATAACAGAATATACAGATAGAGGTTTTTTCAAAGTAATATTTGGAACAGGGGATGTATATCATATTCCGTTAAATCCAACACCAACACAAAAATTAATGACACAAATGATCAACAACCAGAATATGGGAATATTACCAAGTGTTGGTCATACTATGTGGATATTATATAGAACCGGTGGTGGAGAAGTATCAAATATTGCTCCACAAACAGTAACCAATTTTTCAGCAAAAGAAGTAGAAGTCAAGGGCGATGGTAGTGCTACTATGGATAATAGTATTAAAATGGATAGTGTAAAAAGATCAATATCAATCCGAAATACTAGTCCTGCAATGGGTGGTAAAGACGAACCATCTATTGAAGAAATACGATATATGATTAAATATAATAATTTAGCGCAAAATCGTTGTGTAACAATAAAGGATTATATTGAAAGGATAAATAAAATGCCGGGATTATACGGTACACCATATCGAACATCTATTATTGAAAAAAATAACATCATTTATATTTATGTTTTGGGAATTGATCCAAACGGACATATTACTGATATGGTAACAACATCCTTATTAGATAATATTAGTAACTACCTATCAGAATACAAAATGATAGGAGATTACGTAATAATAAAACCTGGTCGTGTAATAAATGTTCAGGCAGAATGTGATGTGATTATCAATAAAGGGTATGAAAGTAATGCTGTTGTCAGAACAATACAGAACGTAATTTTTGATTTCTTTGATACCAACAAACGAAAAATGGGTGAAAATATATTCGTATCTCAATTAATAAAAGAATTAGTATCGGTTGATGGTGTTGATAATTTAATTGAAATAAGATTATATAATGTGTATAACGGAGTTTATAATACAAATAGAGTAAATCAACCTGTTATAACAGGAAAAATGAACGAGGAAGGTGTTTGGATACCAGTTATAGACAGTTCAAACAGAGTAGAAATAGACTTGAAATCAAGTGATAATATTATGTACGGAAATTCAGATTCAATGTTTGAAATATTCAGCAAGGACACTGATATAAAAATCAGAGTAAAACAGATGTAACTACAACTCTGACAACAATAACATTTCTTTATCCCACGCACCCAATATTTGATATTGGAAGCAGAATGGTGATTGTGCCAATAAAATTGGATCGCGTTTTCCATCAGCATCTCTAAAATTTTCTGGTGTTGCTATAACATAGAACACAGGTTTTTTACTACACAAATCATCTACTTTGGTAGTATATCTTTCCATTACCCTAATAGCATCATCCGGAAATTCAGGAATGAAAATATCACTTGATTTCATCACAAGATCGTATTTGTCAAGTAATTTTTTAATTTTTTCTTCCGTAGTATACGGGAATTGTTCAAAGAACTCTTTGAATTTAGAATATTTTTTTCTGTTTTGTAATCGTTCTTTCAATGCCGTTACTTCCCTTTTTGCGTACTTTTGTTTGATTAAATTTTCCTTGATTTCTAACATCATAATCTTATTATCAAGGTTAGATAAAGTCCATGGGGTTGGTGATGTTTCTAATTCATTTAGAACATCAATAGGTTTGATTTTTATTTTTGGTGGTAGGGTTGGTTTTTTAATATTATCACCACCTTCATTAGTGGTAATAAATATCGCCCCATCTGTATCGCTGTCGCTACCAAACGTTACAATTGAATTTCCGCTTCCGCCAGAAGCATAATTTTTAAAATCAAAAAGATAATTCTCATAAAACTCCGGAGAATTAACGATTGTAATATTATTACTTTTTTCCTTTTTTTTATTATTCCAGTTTTGGAAAAATTTTTTGAACATGATATTTGAAATTTTATGTAAATTTTAGTAAAAATACTATTTTTTATTCAATAACCGTATATTTATAGTAAAATATCTTATGTTGTATGTGTGTTTGTGAACGTTGTTTTCATAATATAGAAGGTGCACCAAACAGTAACAAAAATATTTGTTTCTTTTGTCCACATAACAAATTATCATCAAAAAGAAGTTCAACTTCTTGTATATCCGACACCTCTCTTTCAAGTTTTCGCACAAAATCAGAACTATCCCATCCACAGGTATTGGTAGCGTAGGTTGTATTTTGGTGAAAAATATCTTTCCAAACTCTCTTAGTATTGGAAAAATTATGGTTTTTTCTATATTTATATCAAAGTTTAAATGATATTAATATGGCATGCGCGTGTAGAAAAGTCGAGGAAAAGCAGAAAAGAATAATCGAATTAAACAGGAGAATAGCGGCGACCACAAATCAAACCACTCGCGATTCTCTGATAGCGGAAAGAGAAGTTGTTGAAAATACAGATGTTGATAACCAAAACAAGGTTGTGAAATTCATTAAGAATTTCTTATTTTTGTTTATAGTTAAAATACCATTTATGACCCTTATAACAATATTAGTTATACTTGTATTGTTTTTACGCATGATAATATCAGCAATCGCTAAACATATTTTTAACAAAGAAATAAGTGGGATAAAATCCCCGTTAGACACCTACGAAAAGTTAAAAAATAGCGCACTTGCGAATACCGCAAGAAATATGAAAGAAAAAATTGGAAATATTGTAAATGCAACAGAATAAATCATATCGTATTAGAACAACACCAGGATCTGAGGATAACACGAAATTAAATATTACATTAAATCAGGAATATGATTTCATCGATATTCTATCGTTAAAATTAGATCAAAAAAACGTATATCAATCACCAAGAGCGGAATATGGTTGTATTGTTGGAAGAGTAATAGCAAATGGAGGTGTTGGTGTTCCAAATGCGCGTATATCAATATTCATTCCTGTATCTGAAACAACAAAAAGAAATAACGAAAAACGTGTTTTATACCCATATGATATTTCTTCTGATAAGAATTATAAAAATATAAGATATAATCTATTTCAAGAAGACAACATTAATGAATGTCATCAGGTAATAGGTATATTTCCATTAAAACGAGCCGTTCTTGATAATAATAATATATTAGAGGTCTTTGATGAATACTATAAATATTCAACAGTTACTAACAGCAGCGGAGATTATATGTTATTCGGAATACCATCCGGAAGTAATCAAGTGCATTGCGACATTGATTTATCAGATTGTGGACATTTATCACAAATGCCTCGTGATATGTATTATAAAGGGTATTCTGTAGAACAGTTTGAAAGTAGTACACAGTTTAAGAAGGATACTAATTTAGATAATTTGGCACAGGTATTTAGCGAGGATACTTCTGTTTATGTTTATCCGTTTTGGGGAAATAGTAATGAAGATGAGGTTGGGATCACTAGACACGATATTAATATTTCATACAGGTTTGATACAACTTGTATTTTTATTGGTTGTATTGTAACAGACGGCGACAATGCAACAACATATACTTCTTGTCTTCCACAGGATTCATTAGGAAAAATGAAGGATATGACTGCTAAACAAGGAACCATTGAAATGATAAGAATGGAGCCAGATGGTAGAATAACCAACTATAAGATAAAAGGAAATCAATTAATAGATGGAGATGGTGTGTGGTGTTATCAAATTCCAATGAATTTAGATTATTACACAACTGACGAATACGGTAATGAGGTTTTATCAGACAACCCCTCTATTGGTATACCAACAAGAACAGATGTAAGATTTAAAATTAAAATTGAACAACCGGAAGAACTACATAAAAAGAAGGCATGTTATTTAGTACCGCACAACCCAAAATCAGAGGTTGAGGTTAATTATACATTAGGGAAAGACACACCAAAACATTTATTTGTTTCGTTATTTAAAAACAATGTGTACAGTGTAAAATCATATATCCCACGTATGCAAATAAGTAAATCCACAAAAACAGAAAATCACTTAGGGATTAAAAGTATCCAAGATCATGGGTCAAATTTACCATTTCCATATAATGGTTTGAGAGCACATTTACCAACACAGTTTTCAATACTTTGTGCTATTTCAGCAATAGTTATTGAGTTTATGAGAACGTGGAATCAATTTTATACAACTTTAACCACAATGACATGTAGATTTCGTCCACAAGTAGGTGTGCGTCTTTTTAACCGATTTATAGGATTCTGTTTTTGTATAGATATTTGTCGCATGTTAGCAAGTATATTTTGCGGAAAAGAGAGTAGCTGTATGCACATTGATCCATCATGGTGTCAATACACCGACATATTATTATATCCAGGATGTTTTTATGAAGTAAAAGGTGATAAAGGATGTAGGGATAAAGATGGTAAACTTACGGGAATAAACATAAGATGGGGTGAATGCCCTGACGGTGATGAGGGGGTACCTACACCAGGATGTCAAGCAATAGAAGATGATATTACACAAACACAAGAAGCACTAGGACCTGATTTAGCATATACAAGAGAAGCGAGTGTTGTTTGGGATTGTGTTATAACAACATTAGCAGAGGGTATCGGGATAGCATTTTTCAATTTCAGCAATGATTGGATTAACGGAGCTTTATATTTTCCCACTTTTAATTACCAAAAAAGAAGAAAAAAAAGAAGACGGATTTTAGGTATATTTGGGAAATACAAAGTAAAACATTATGAAGACGTGTGCTCATACGAAGATGAGGATGAAATACAAAAAACCTCTGGAACCAATGTTTCAAAAAGTGTTTCACAAGGTATTATGAAAACCAAAATTTTCAAAATGTGTTCACCAAAATTTAAACCTAATACTCAACGATTTGAAATGTTCATTGACGACAAACAAAAATATAGATACTGCTATGACAATATGTATGAAAGAACATTTGGTGGAAAAGTAAAATTAGATAAAGATGAAAAGGGACCAATAAATCAACAAAGGTGTCATGAAGAAACTAGTTGGCTTCAGATTGGTGAACCATTTATTAATAGAGAAGAAATAGATAAAGATGAAAATGGAGAATCAATTTATGAATATTATTATAGACCAATTACAAAAAAACCATCTCCGACCACTGGAATAATAGTTAATCTATTTAAAACTGATATTATTCTATTAGGATCATTGGATATTTGTAATAAACATGGTATTTGGGGTTTATATAAAGACTTACCCAATACAACATATCAAATGCCAGGACCATTCTATGAAATAGATTTTGTATTAAAAATAGATGGTAATAAAGATGTTTTAGATGCGAATGAAAGTGTATTTATAGCATCTGGAAAAAACTGGGGGTGTTGTGGTGGAAGAAATCTTGATGCAGTAAAAAGAAGGAGCGAAAAATATCGTTTTCAAAGTATGAATAATTCAGGAGGATTATTTTATGGTGTTGGTTGTACAAGATTTGAAACAAAAATAAAAACATGTGTTAATTTAGAAAGAATATGTGAAGTTGGGGTTGATTTAGATGTATATTCAGCAATTGAAGGTGTGTGTGATGTTGATAGGCATGAAGGAAATACTGAAGTACTAGTAACACCACAAGGGTTTATTGGTAAAGATCAATTAATACGTGGAACGGAAATAAGACAACAATTTGCTACATTAAATCAACACAGATTGAACAGATATAGGTTAGAAGGTGGAGACCCAAAAGATAATCTAATATCACATGAGGGGAAAAAATACTACGATTTTGAATATGTGTATCCAACAAATTTTGATGGTAAATTATCCGGAATTTTTAACGATAGAGGTTTACCGGAAAATCAAAGACAAACCAATTTAAGATTAGATCATCACAACACACTAAACGAAAGTTATATAGATCCAGAATATTTTTATTTTAGATATGGAACACGCACACTAACACAAAACGTTGCGTTATCTGTCGAACCCGGCAAATATATAGATTTTTTCCAACCGATAAATTCATTTTATTTTTATTTTGGTATAAAATCAGGATCAACCGCAATAGAAAAATTACGACAAAAATTTACCTCAAAATGTTTTCAATCAACAGATGATGTAGTTCAAATTCAAGTAAATGTAATAAATCATCCGTACATATGTTATTGTTCAGATAAACCGCTTTCAATACCAGAACCAAGTATTAAAATAGAGGTTATAGGCGCAATGACTTCATATAATATTTCTATAAAAAATAGTATGGGTGAAGACCTTAACAAAAATAACTACAAAGGTATAATATCTAATAAAGGAACATATAATCACTTTGGTGACAATTTGGAAAAAGTGAATATAAATGTAGATGTATATTCTTTGGTAGTATTACATGATGATTTCAAAAATGAAGGAACGTTTTTTGTTAATTTTATTGATGAGTATGGTAATATAAGTCAAAGTACATTTACATTAAGATTTCAAAACAAGGTAAATTTTAATCTGGTAGAAACTCTTCCTGTATTTGATGAGGTTAGTAGCAGTGTGATTTGCTTACCACCATCAACAAATACACCACCACAACAAACAATATTTGACGAAAATGGAAGAGAAACCTGTGCCGTGGTTACGTTGGAAAATATTAATAATATAATAATAAAAAATTGTAAATTAAAAGACTATCAGTTACGTATAATTCGCAGACAAATAAATATAGGTAGCGGTGCTATTTTAAATATTAATAATGGGACACACAGTCTATTAAGTAGAGGTTTTAAATATAAAATCGGTGCTTATGGTAAAATTGGTAGTGGAGACGCATATCTCAAAGTAACCAACATTAATACAGAAGGTGGTATCACTTCATATACTATAGTTACTGAAGATGATAATCCTACCACTATTACACCTGAAACTTATCTTAATGGTAATTATACTGTTGAAAATATGAAAATAGTTACACCTGAAATAGTAGTTTATAGTATTCCAGAAAAATATTATAGCGAATATGATGATGTTGAAAATTTATCTGATGAAGAAAGGAGAAATTGGAAGAAATTTAAACTATATCTTTGTGAAGGTGAATACACAATATGTTTAGAAGGAAAGGAAGGTAATTGTATTGGTAAAGATGTATATTGTGATTTTATTACCATAAAAATACAACCAGGAATAAGTTTAGTATTTAAAGGTGGTAAATTATTAGCAAAATATTTTAGACCAAAAACAGTAAATGGTATAACATATACACCACAAGATAATATGTGGTGGGATGAATTTTTTAAGTTTTTACGCGGAACAACCGGCAAAGAAGATAATGTTCTATTTACAGAATTTAAAGATTGGTACTCCGGTCAGTTTGATGATACCACCGAGGATAATATAAGGGAAAAAATTTCTTTGTTAAAAGAAATGTGGATGCCAATATGTAGTGATAATATACCAATTGTTCAGTTGGATGGTATAGGGTATTACCCACCAATGAGAACGCTATTATATGGTGCAGTAAATATTAAACCCCCATTACCATTAACCAATACCTTATTGTGTGCAAGCGACACATATAATTCTCTTAATAAGAATGATGATGCTTACCGTCATAATGATATACCATATCAAACACAAAACTCAACATTAACCGGGTTATCAGACGCATATAGAGTACGCAACGATTCAGGTGTTTTATATACAACACCGTCCGCTGCCAATGCAGCTGCACCAACAAACCATTTAACACCCGAAAAATTAGTATTCACAACATCGCGAATACCAATAAAAGAATATACAAATCAAAGTGGTGTTATTAATTATAAACCAGGTGGTTTCTATGCGGGTGTTATAGGACAAAGCGGCGCAGGAAGAGCTGGTGGTTACAATAGTTCATTATCAACAAAAATAAAGGAATTACAAACAAACTCATTAAATGAACGTGATTTTCATAAACAAATTTCCGCATTAGAATTATTATATGGTAATATTAATTCAAGCGGATTACTAACAAACTGGCCAGCAGATGCTAATAAATATTTATTTAAATTTCATATATTAGACCAAACACTTAAAGTTTTCAAGGATTGGAATAGAATTGCCGCACCATTTTATGATTATTATGAACCATATGGATGTGCAAAGAGGGATATACCACCATACTTTGATGTTTTTTATGTGAACGGTCCTCTGGTTGAGTTAACAACAGAAGTAGGAAACTCCGAATTTGATTTAGTTAATATTACTTCAACTGATAACATTCTTAAACGTGTTATACCGGAAGTTGACTACGCAATAAAAATACTCGAAGAACTACCTGAAGATAAAGAACCACCAGAAGGTTTAGTATTTATAACAATAACATCAGTTGTACCTGATTTTAGAACGCATTTGGGTAGTTGTCCATTATTAGTACCAAATGCAAGACATATTTATTCAACAAGTAGATACATTGGAGCAGGAAATATTGCTATTGAACAAAGAGAAATAACAATAGACAAAGAAGGTAATGAAGAGGTAGAAGTACTATGTTCAAACGAAGTAGTACCATCATTAGATTTGGAAGTTGAAAATAGAAATCAAAGAGTATCAACCTTTTTTACTAATCCAAATAATTGTTCTAATGTAACAAACTTCTATTCCCACTCTGTAAGAGTACCTGGTATGGATAATGGTATTTTTAATACTATTATTAATGGTGGTAATGTATCCGATTTACTTAATTTATATGATCTCTATCACATGAGATATGGAAAACCAACTGCAAATTGTGGTGGTACTGGCGGTACAATACATTGGAGAGTAACCTTTGTAGAAACAAAACCAAACGGTTTTGAATCTTTTTTTAGTATAAGAAAGAAAAAATCAACAACTAATGAAACTTTAAAATATAATGTTGGTACGTTAATATCACCTGTGCCGAGGTGGTTTAATATATTAACAAGAGGAAATGGATATAGAATAGGTGAACCATCTGGTGGTTATTCTTTTTTAAGTAATTCAAATAGTAATGACAATTCTACACCACCAAATCTGTCAGTACATGTTACAGGTTCGATTGTTGGTGTAAGAATAACAGCACCACCAACCTCAACAACAACTAGATTTACATGGAATGGGACTAGTGATCTTAGAATAAGCATAGCAGAAATTACTGGTGGTGGATTAAATGGAAATACCCCAAGCAACACTAATCCGCGTGAAACACATTCAAATGTTGGTGCAGGTATTCGCGCAAATTTCAATTGGAGCAATAGACTTGTTAATGCAGGTATGGTAGAATTCGGAACAACGAATGTAACGGTTGGCACCACCACTACCACATATTACTATATTACTAAAATTAATATACCAACTGATTTTATTTACGGCAGTGGGTATGTAACTGAACCGGATATTCGTGTTACATTAGAGAGAAATGATGGTGGAACCAACCCATGGAGAAACGTAATATCTAACCAAATAATAGGTAAAGGTATTCTGGGAAGTAACTTCTTTGATGTTCCGAATCGCTACAACCTTATTTTTGGTACCCCAAATACCACATCAAAAGAAACCGCACAAAAAGATATAATCGAAAATGAACAAGCAAGAATACCCAACTTCATACCAGGTACAACAACAGAAATGCCGGGCGCTGGCACTATAATAACAGGTGTAGGAAGAGGATTTCAACGTATCCGCGTAGAAGATGAGGATGGTAATGCGGAATACCAAAATGTGTCAATAGATGGTGCTTTATACAGTTATGCTATTTTTGGTTTAGAAACCAACGACACAGAAAATATAAATATTCTAAACAAAAGAGGACAATTATTAAGAGAAAGCAAAGTAAAAAATGGTAAATTCTTTTGGCAGAAAAAAACCACCGTAGAACGATACGATTGGATGAGCGATTTATTTTGTAAGAGACTACAAGATTCTGGTATAAATAGCAACAGCACAAATCCAGAGGATTTATTATATTATATGACAGAAGATGATTGGAAATATAGATTTAGTTACCCATTATATACACGAAATGAAGATGGTCGTGATTATAGTTATGCCGACATGAATCCTCGCATTTCTGAACCACCGACAAATTGTTCACCAAGCGAATTAGACGAATTTACCAATGGTACGACAAAAATAAGTACGGATACAATTTATAGTTTACGTAATACAGGTCAAAGTCTTAACCCAAGAAGTATGGCAACCATGTTTATACCATTCTATGGAAACATTTCAAATGTCACATCAGATTCTATAAATACAATGTTTTATACTATTTTACATAATAATGAAACGCATGTAAGAGCATTTTCCCAACCATTAGATTTTGGAAATTATATTTTTGTAAACGAATCATCAATAACATATACACCAAATCCACTAAATCTGGATAGAAACACAGTAAGTATGGAAATAGAAATCAGAGGTACAAACGCATACAGATGTTTCGGATATGACATTGTAATAGAAGAGGGGGATTTTCATACATACAGAGACATTGTTCATCCTATTCCAACACTTACCACCCCAACCTCAATAGAATCACAAAAAAACAGAGGTTATGAACTTTTTGATACGAACACAAACTCTACAACAGAGATACAAATACCACCAGGGGAATCCACACCAGGAAATTCTCAAATATCTAGAACAGGACTCATTATTGGTGGTAGATGGATAAAACTGGAGGCACAAATAAAAACATTTATAACCAGAATTGAAGGAACACCGCAAGGGTCGCCCTTAACACCAAGAATAACTGTTAATCTAACCGACGTGTCATCAACGGATATTAACAGAATAATTCGCATCAGTGCAACCGATGCAACCGGACTTGAAATATATACATATATTTCATTATACAGATGGATTGATAAAAGCCCACAAGTAACCCATTGTGTATATAATTGTAATAAGGATATTGAAAAAGCGTTGAACACCGGTATTGTAATCGACTTTGAATGGAAGGATAATATTAGTAAACTTATAGGGGATAAGGTTATATACCTAACAAGAACACCTGTTTTTGAAGGGACACCAACTACCCTAACTGCTATTCCGAATGCTATTATGATGCAAGGTAATAACTTAATTTGTACAAACGCTTTTGGAAATAATCCTACAATTAACGCAACATGTACAAAAACATTTAATACAACAGACGGTTGTACGGTATTATCTGATGGCGAAACATTACCAAGAAATTACAGAGGTGATTTGTATATATGGTTTGATACAAGATTTGACCCAGCAAGTTTAAATTATGTGGAAGAAGACGAAAGAAGCAAACAATGGTTAAACGATAATATTACACCAAGAAGACTTTCGGTTGTTGCTTCATCTTGTTACACATCTTACAAATTCATTTGGTAATGAACATGTAAAAAAGTATTTTTAAAAAAAAAGAAAATGATGAAGGAAATAATATTATTTTTTTTAGTAGTAAGTATAATATTCTTAATAAAAGAATTATATTCATTCATAAAACATTTGTTTTTTGTGCGAATGTTATTTTCAGTTCAACCGGAATCAAATACAGATAATAGATATAAAATTTCTGTATTAAGACAATTCGGACTATTATTTACAATTTCATATATAATAACATTTTTAATATCATGAATATTGACATTTTAGGTGATAGGTTTGTTGGGATGTTCAAAGAGGATAGCGCAAATGGAGTTGTTCTTCGCTTGGAGGTAGATTTTACTTCAAAAATAAATGGTTTGAAGTGGATGGTTTTTAATAAGAAAGATTCTCGTGAAGTAGATATAATCTACACCATGGAGAAAAATGGAAACAGTAAAAATGATATTTATCATGTTATTGGAATGGAAGGTGCGGTGAGTTTTGATGATTTAATAAAACATTCAAAACAAATAATAGAGTTCAATATGGAAGTTGAAGAAAAGAAAATCATGTTGAAGCAAAAATTCGACGAGTTAGGAGAGTTATTTGCAAAATATCCAATAGAAATTTTACGAACATTAGAATTTAGGTTTGTTGAAACAATAAAAGCAGTACCCGCACCACTACCAAAAAAATCTAAAAAACCAAGAAAAAAAATAGAAGAAGTGGTTGAAGCAATCAGTAATGTTTATTTAGAAGAAGCGCAAAAACCAGAGGATATTGAAAGCGGATTCTTAACAATATCTGCTCAAATAGAAGATTAATCAAATTTTAATGATATGATAAAAATAGTAATTTTTTGTTTAATAGTATATACAATATCATTTGCAATTGTATATAAAAAACCATTAATCGCTAAACCTTATGAATGGTTAATGAGGATATTTTGGTTAAAAGGTAGTTTAGATTGTATGATATGCACACCATTCTGGATAGCAGGAATAGTATCGGCATTGAATATATTTATTCTACCGGAAATGGATATAACCCCCTCGTTGGTTATATTTGGAATGCCGGAAGCGTGGTTGGAATATACCGCAAGTATCCTTATGGATATGTTTTCCGTTGCTTCCGTTGTGTTTATTGTAGATCAATTCCTTTTATTTGTAACAGAAAATAGAAAACTTGATGTTACAATTTGTAAAGAAAAAGATAATTCGGAAACCCAACTTTTACATGATTGATTATGGAACCTGAAAAACTTAAAACAGTTTGGATAACCTCTGGGGAATTACAGATGATGTATGAGTCTGTTAGACAAATTGAACATTATTGCCCTTATTGCTTGGTTGATAGAACATATCCACTAAGTAACGGAGAAGTTTTGGATATAACAATGTCTTCACTTGTTTTAGAATGTTTTAAATGTGGAAAAAAATACCACATATCATGGGAAGGCGATCCGAATTTTATGAAAGACGAAGAAGATTTTTTACCCTTTTAAATTTATATATAACATGTTACGAAAAATTAGAGAAGGTGTGTTTGAAACAAATAGTAGTTCAGTTCACACAATAACAATAAGAAAAAGATCAAAAGATATTGATACTATTTTAGTGTCGGATAATATTTTATATCCAGATGTTTTTCATGAATCTGGTACTCCTGTAGATCATTTTCTTGGTCCAGGAACACAATGGACTGCTAATTCAATAGCAGAAAAAGCGGCATTATTATTTTTGTATTTGAATCATATTAAAGATTTAGGTACACCAGATTACGATATTGAAAAACTTAATGAAGCAATTGATTATCTTAAATCAAAATTACCATATAATAATATTGTAATGGGAGACAAGTACATTGAAACATATGAAGGACAAACTTCTCTACCGTTTGATTTTTCACATATGTTCGATGAATACGAAAAAGTATTATTTGAAGATATTAAGAAAAAACTTCTAGATCCGTTTTTAGAAGTTATTTTAGACGAAGATAGATATATTGTTGTTTGTCAGGGTCAAGATTACTAAACCAATGGAAGATACTATTGAAAAACTGGATCAAGATATTATGGTTGCTGACAAGCAACTCGAAATAGAAAAGAATATGTTTGCATATACTATTTTACATCATGGTCTAGGTAACAATATGAAGAAGGAATTAGAAAAACCACTTTCAAAACGTAAAGTATTTGCATGGAAAATAAAAAACTTTTTTTATAATTTTTTTAGAACAATATGACAACGACAAATTTAGGTTGCATCAAGTCAGAACAAGATATTGTGTATATCCACAAAAACTTATCTCCAATTATAACAAGATATGATTTGGAAAATATTACTATTACTGAAACAATACCATCATACTATCTTTTAAAATTGGATGAAGAATTGTGGTTAAAATTTAATCCGGATGTGAAATATTTATTAACCAAAATCGAAAATGAAGAAATAATAATTAAGAGAGGTAGGGTAACATTTCACTTGAAAGGCGATGGTGATTACGGATATCCAATAAAAGAAGATACATTTGGATTCAAATACATTCAAGAAAATAAAAAAAAAAAGAACAATGGTAAAAATTAATTTAACACAAGATATTTTAAAAATCCTTCCTTTGGTAAAAATAACAAACAACGAAGAATGGAAAAACCATGTAATTGTTTCAGGTGACTTGTTCTGGGGTGGAACAGTTATTGAAAATATTATGCAAGCATGGGGTAAATTCGATGAACATATTCCGGGAACAGACTTGTTGGAAGAGGGTAGAATGTGGGATATGGAATTGGAAAAAAATGCGTGGGATACATATGAATATATTTGTAATAATCTTTCAGATATTATTAGTATAATATTTTATACCCTTCCGAATGTAAAAGAAGGTGTATATACAAGAAAATCAAGAACACCCGGTATATGGGAGTTCAAAGAGTTTGAAAAATAAGTTTAATCAAAAATAAATAAAAATGAGCGATGATTATGTAAATTTTTCTGAGGTATTGGAATACATCAGATATGGGTTGGATAATGATTTAACCGCATATCAAACAGCACAACATTTTGGTAAGTATAATAACTTCTTTTATGATTATATTAGGAGAGGCGGCGCAAAATCCCTTTCAAAGGGGTCAATAACAGAAGAACAGTATAGAGAACTTCTTGATTTGTATGAAAAATTAAAAAAGAATGTAAATAAAAATTTTTCACAAAATAAAAATACGGATTATAATAACATCCCACCAGAATATATATCAATAGTTGGTGAACTACCATCTGATGTTATTGAAAGTAAAATTTGTCTGGAAGAAGATCCGGAAGAAGATTCCGAAGTTTATGGTATCGCAAAACGTGATGAAAACAACAAAATAACTCATTACGAATTTTCAATAAGAGGTCGGCGAAAAGAACTTATAAAAGGAACAATTTCCAGAGAAATAATGAATGAAATATTCTTATTATATACCAAAGAATCTGGAAACCTTACACAAAGAACAGTAGCACGTGAACTTCTTAATGAACTCAACCTCGATTTTTTCGGTTTTCAGAAAATTCTGAAAGTATTCGCCATTACTAAAGCAAGCATTCCAGTTGCTTTTCACGTACTTGAAGAGCAAGATGTGAATTACATTTTAGAAAAATTATATAGAGAAAAAGAAAAGAATTTCTTTAGAAAACTCGAAGAAACCAGATATAGAAGACTTGAAGATGTAAATCTGAAACTGTTGGAAGAAAATAAAAACCTTAAAGGTTACATCAAAAACACACAAAACTTTTTATCTCAAATTGATTTCACTAAAATTAAACCATTTGATATAAACGAAGACAACATGTCTTTTGGAAGCAATAAAGCACTGTGTCTTTTTATTGCCGACACACACTTTGGCGCAATGGTTGATCAAAATGAAAGTCTATATGATAATGATTATACCATTAAAGAGGTTGAAAAAAGATTTATGACTATCGTTGAAAAGGTATGTGAAATATCAATGTCGTTATCAGGGTTGGATAGATTAATGATATTTAATTTGGGTGATTTACTTGATGGTGATAAAAATCAAACAGCGAGAGGCGGTCATTTTCTACCACAATATTTAACCGGCAGACAACAATTCAATTTTGGTGTTTCGTTAATGCAGAGGTTTGTTGATACATTATATTTAAAAAATGTTGCTAATAAAATTGATTATCTTTCTGTCGCTACTTCTAACCATGATGGTACATTGGGATATGCTGCTTCACGTCTTTTGGTTGAGTATTTCAGAGTGAAATATCCCGGAATGTTAGCAACGGTAAGTGAAAAATTTATCGACTGGGTGAAATATGGTGAACATATTATTATGTATTCACATGGAAAAGACCAACAGTTTATGACAAAAAATTACCCATTGGTAATAAACAGCGATTTTGAAAACAAAATTAATGAGTTCATTGACTATCATCTCCCAGATGTTTCACACAATAAAAATATTATGTTCATAAAGGCGGATTTACATACTTCCGCTACCACATACGGAAAGAAATTCAAATATCGCAGCGTAGGTAGCGTGTTCGGTTCTTCACTGTATTGCCAATTGAATTATGGTAACTCTACACCTGTTTGTGAATATTCAGTTATTGACCATGACGATAAATCATTCCAGCAGGATGGTAGAATAATTTTGGTTTAACTTTTTTTCTCGCTATTTATTATTAAAATAACATAAAAAAAAGTTAAAGTTATGAGACCAGAAGAAATGCTTGAAGATCAATTTCAAAGTGTTAATATAACACACCTGAGAAAAATGGTAAAGAAAAATTTGGATGAAAACGTAAGATGTTGCAAATTTGATGAAGATTTAACAGGCGAAATTTATCCAGTTGGACCAAAAGAAGTAGTTGAAGAAGAACCGGTGTAACCAACGAAGCAACCAACAAATAATCAAAAAAATAATTATTCCATTTTATTGGAATAATTTTTTTGTTTTAAAATAATATTGTAACTTTTATGTGTAATAATAATTTTTTTACTATGTGTGAAATAGATACAAAAAAATGCTGTAAAGAAAGTGGTTGTAAGGATTCCACTTTTTCATTAGAGGGGGATTCCGGAGAACTTTACGTAGACGAAGGTGTTTATAAAGAAATAACGCTTCTCGAACCGTTATATACCGCAGATGATTCCGCTGTCGGACTGTCATTACACTCAATAGACAGAACGGAAAAACATGAAACTTTTAATAAATTTTTGAATAAAAATGTAAAAATCACCATTTCAATACAGGAATGATATGTTCAATCGAAAGTGGTTAAAGGAAGAAGTAGAATTAAATTCAGAAAAAATACATTCTATTCTAAAATCATATTTTGATGAGAATTGTATATCATCTGGATTGACTCAGGTTGAGTTGGATAAGGTTTCGTGCTTATTTACAAGTAAGTTATTAAACACCCCTGATTGTGTTAATAAAAATTCTCGTGTTTTAACATATAATAATATTTTTGATATATTATTAACCGTTTATGATTCCATTAAAGACGATGATGATGAATTAACGGTTGAATGTTATAAAATCACACAATTTTTTTATGAGCAATCTGTCCCAAAATAACTCCATATGGCAACACAACCCATCAAGAAACACATACTTGAGAACAATCCGTATATTCAACAACATGCTGAAACAGAATATATATTAATTGTTGATGGGAACGGATTGTTAAAAGGTAGTATGATAGAAACCCTAAAAAACCCTAATGGTGTTAGGATTGGGTGGGTTATGAATTTTTTATGGAAAATAAAAATCTTATTACATAAACGATCATTTTCAAAAGTATTTTGTGTATGGGATGGACAAAATAGTGGTATATTAAGATATGACCTATATCCAGACTACAAGAAAGTTAGAAAAAAAAACTATTCCGAATATGATAGAAAAATTAACGCTTTTGTGTTTTCTGTATTGGAAAGAGAAAGATTAAAAAAGGAAGAATTAGAAAAACAAAAAAACAAAGAAAAATTTCTTCAAACCCAACAAGTAAAGGAACAACAAAACGAAGATTTTGAAAAAACAAAACTTGTTATACAAGAATTGTTGGAATATTTATTTATTCGTCAAATACAAGACGATGTAGAAGGTACAGAAAGCGATGATATTATCGCCCACATAGTATTAAATAAACTTCCAAACCAAAAAATATATATCATAACAGGCGATAGAGATATACACCAACTCATTTCAGAAGATGTTGCAATATACAACTACAAGAAAAAAGAAGTATATCATACCGGTAACTATATGGAAAAATTAGGAATGCCGGTAGAAAATGTATTAATCGAAAAAATTCTACGTGGTGATACTTCCGACAGTATAAGCGGTGTAAAAGGTTTAGGTGAAGTAACAATAAAAAAATATTATCCAGAATTATATTCTAATATAATTACTATTGAAAAAATAGTTGAAAAAACTAAATTACTATTAAATGAAACTTCCAATAAAAGGGAGTTAAATGTGTTTAATGAAATATTAAAAGAATATGAAGATGGAACTCTTGATTTGAGAGAAAAAATCATTAATCTAAAAAAACCCTTATTAGGTAAACAAATAAGGGATGAACTGAACGATCTAATAGATTCTCCTCTAGACCCTAATGACAGAGAATTTGATAATGTTTATCAAATAATACTTAGAGAAGAATTAACAGATCTGCAAGGAAACAAATTTAGTTCGTTTTTCATCCCATTTAAACAAGTTATCGAAAGGGAAAAATTATTTTATAAAAAAAGTGGTTACACTGAAATATAGTCAAAGTGATAATTTTAATTTAATTTGTTATGGAAAATTTAGTCATTAACAAAAGAGACAAATCGCCTCAACCTCAAAAAGAAAATTCTTCGTATGTGAAATACGATTATTCTTTCGAGTTAAAAATCAATAACGACATTATATGTCAAAGATATTTTAATATCAACAAATTCAACCAAGTTAGTTTGAAAAGTATAAACTTCAAAGAATATTTTGATGATATTTGTGATATTATTCAGAAGGATCTGGAAAGTAAAACAAGAGTTTATTTATACAGCGTTTGTTGTACATTTGCCAGCGAAGATAAATTGAAGGCAAAACAACAAGTCGGTCAAAACAAAAGTGAATTGTATGCACCATCATATGACGAATTTAGTCCTGATTATGTGAATAATGATAAGAATGATATTACATTTTCATTTTTATATAAGGATGAGGTTATTATGTCAAGAATATGGGATGGAAACACTTATCCACTATATATCCGAAAAAACATTGATATAGTAAATAATCAGTGGATACAAGTTACACCAACACAGCGTATTTATTTTTCAGACTGTGATGAGGATCGTCTTAAATATGAACAAACAATAAAAAAGAAAGTCTTTCAAAATAGAAAAGATTTAATACCACAAATAATCACGTTGTTCAGGGAGGTGTGTTCAATGGAATCCCGTGATTACAAATTCTATTAAAAATGGATATTCTCATCCAAGTACTTATATTCGTTTTTGGGGTGTCTTCCATATTTTTGGTTGGTTGTCGTAATGAAAAATATAGAAGGTGGGGATATGTTACTGGTTTAACAGCACAACCTGTCTGGTTATATTGGGCAGCATCAACAGAATCATGGGGAGTTTTCCTAATGGCGTTATTCTATGCGTATTCTTGGGCAAGAGGTGTTTATAACTTTTTTATTGTAAAACCCAAAAAAGATGAATGATAGTGCGGAAGATAAACAATATGTTGTCTGCCCTGATAAAGAATGTAAAGGGTTTTGGTCAGAAGACAACGAAGGATTTCTTTGTGACGGTAAATGTCCAAAGGATTGTCAGTTCTATATAATTTGTCCAAACTGCAAACATAAGATATACTTCGATCCAAAGTACATTTCAAAACTTCAACGAATAGAATGTAATAATCAAATACCACACCCAACACTTGATGAAAAATACCGTTGTGGGTGTTGTATTTTTACCAGAATATCATCATCAACTTATAATCTCACTTATCATGAAGACTAAAACAAAAAAGTGTAATAGATGTAAAAAATCCATTGAGGGTATTGCAGTAAATGGAGATGGAATGATTCAATGCCGAAATTGTTATTGGTGTAACCTCGAATTTGAACATGATAAAAACATCGTAGTAAATTACACAAAATTTGTAGATTTGTTGCAGGAATTACTACCTCAATTGAATCCAACAGGAATTGATGAAACCATTAAGACTTTACAGTAGGGTTTTTCGCAAACCCCCACTTTCTTTTAACTTTACTGTAAGGGCGCAACCTGAATAACTTTTTGATGCTGTTAGTTACGTTATACCACATGAATACTGGTATCATACATACCATATAAACTGCTGCAAATACCGCAAACACTAATATAAGGATTGAATTTGTAATCATATTTTTGTTTCTGCTATAAATAGCGATCAGAATTTTTTTTATTTTTTATATTAAGAACATATTTAAAATAAAAAAGTAATGAATAACATTTGGAAGATATTATTAGGGATTGTAGGTGTAATGCTTATTATTTTTGCGCCGATTATTGGAATAATTGTATTTTTATTTCTAATCGGACTATTGTTGAAAGTAACATTTAATATAATTAAATATGTTGCCTATGCAGCAATATGTTTTTTTATAATATGTTTTATTGTAGGATTGTTTGTATCATAAAAAGTTGAAAGATATGTATTTAATTATTCCAGAAAACAAAAACAAAGGGGCGAAGATAACCGGCGGCGGATTTGACACCGAACTCGCTCTTGATGTACAAAAAGGTTATACACGTGTATTTGATATTACAGATACATGGGAAGTCAAAGAGTTAGTAGTATATTCAACCGAACATTACTCGTGGGTAAAGGTTGAAATGTTGTAGTAAAAAATTGTAGCCGATGGGGGACTCCAACCCAAACCATCCTTCGATCCGTAGTCGAAAATTCTATGCTGTTAAACTAATCGGCCATATGTTTTTATATTGTTGTATTAAACTTACATGTATGATAGTTTGGTGTTATATCTACATATGTGGTTGTATAATATACTACCGGAACCTCTGGTATTTTAAGCTCCTCTAAAATCCTCCAACTCTTCATCGTATCTTTGGTATCCCACATTACTTCACCAGTTATAATGTTTCTGTATTTGACAGCGGTTTCGGATATTTCGATAATAACAACTTCAAATACAACACCCTCTCTTCTTCCTTTTAGTAAGTATCGTTTTCCTACTTGTAAATCCAATTCTTTAAAATCCATAAAAATTACGTATTATTATCAAAAATATACAAATAAATATGATGATCAGAAAATTTTTATAAACTTTTATTACAGTAAAATTAAATTTTAATAAAATGATAAAATATAATAGTTGGAGTTCAGAAGAAGATAATCTCTTGATAGAATTGTACGGTAAGTTTTACAGAATACAAGATATCCCTATCAAATTTGAACAGGTGGGATATAAAAGAAGTGTGTCATCTATAAACCAACGTTTAGTTACACTTAGACGATTGGGAAAAATAGAGAAGAGACCAAGATTTTCACCAGACGGATGGAGACCTTTTGTGTTACCATCTGTAAAAACAGAAGTTGTTGATTGTTTCAAAAAAGTATAGTAAAATGAGTAAGTTAAAAATCAAACCTATTCACGTTGGAATTTTCTTTATCCGGAATTGTCAAGAAGACCCCCACTTTTAAGTGGTTTTTGCTACTATCGTAATGGTAGGTGGGGCATGTGCGATACTATTTGGAATAACAGGAAAAAAGTAGTCTATTTAAAAATATATTGTGGGGTGATGCAGTGGCAGCAATTTGGGCTCATAACCCAAAAGTCGTAGGTTCGAATCCTACCCCCGCTACAAAGTTGTTCTTTGACATATGGGGTCGTTAGGTTTTGATTGCAAATTAGTATGGTAATCAACTCATGTGGTGCAGTCTGTAACACCTAAAAACAGACAAACAAATGAGAGGCAATAGTAATATTTCTTCTGTGGAATACGCACTTGCTGCGTAGTTAGGTTATTTGAGTAAGGTCAGTTGTAAAAATTTGTCCTAATAAAGACACTGAGTATCTATGCTTGGAAACAGAAAATAGTAAATAGCATCTATGCTTAAAATAGAGGTTTGGGTTTGTTTCAGTTCCACTCCACAGTCTGGCTGGAAAGTTAATACTGAAAAACAGTTGCCAATTGAGTAAAAATCGGATAAAACATGTAAAAGTTATTATTTGAACATATGCAAGACACAGCTTCGATGCTGTCGACTCCACAATATCTACGAATGTAGGTTGGTTTGGAAGCAGCCATTCCTTTAAAGTGTACAGTAATCTGTCCGCATTTGTAGTTTTCAGGTCCTTTAGCTCAGTTGGTGCAGAGCATCTGACTCATAATCAGGGGGTCGGGGGTTCAAGTCCCTCAAGGACCACTAAAATTTTAAATAATATGAAAAGGGTAGTTAGACCAGAGTGTTTTGAAACAAATAGCAGTAGTGTTCACAGTTTGTCGGTAATATCAAAAAGTAGCGCAAATGTTTTGTGTGAGTTGGTAAAAGACAATGTACTTTATCCGGATGTTTTTTATAATACGGTAAAGCGTTTTCATGGGGATCATGGAATAGATTATATCTACGATGAAGGTAAGAGGTGGTATGCTGTTACCAGAGATGAAAAAGCGGCGTTGTTGTTTTTGTATCTGAATTACGTAAAACTTGCATTTGAAGGAGATACAGATTTCGCCAGCGACTCCTTTGATGAAAATATGATTTTAAATGCTATTGAAATAGCAGAGGAATTATTACCATATGATAGCATACATTTTGGTGAAAATTCAATATCACCTTTTCAGGAAGATAAGGGTGAAATGATAATCAATATTGGTGATGTTCTTAGCAAGTATGGTTCTAAAGACCAAAAGGAATTAGAAAGAATTATCGGTGAGTTTTGTACGCTCATATTAGATGATGATAAAATTCTTGATTGTGTTCAGGGGGAAGGTTAATTTTAAATAAAATGGGTTTAGAAGAAGAATTAAGAGTAGAGTATAATACTCGTAGTAGAAGAAACAACACAATTAAGTTTGTGTTAGGAGATAAGAATGTCAGTGAAATGACATTGAGAGAATATTTTGCCGGGGTTGCGATGAGCGGATCTTCGGCGATTGATGGGGCAGACGATGTTAATAGTATTGCTACATGGTCAGTAAGAATGGCGGATGCGTTGTTGGTGGAACTTGAAAAACCTGTAAAAATTTGAAATAATGATTATAGTAACAGAAAACGGATTGTACGAAGTTTACAGTCAAAATAATGATGGTAGTAATTTCTATTATTTATGCAAAGAAATACTCACACACAAACTTCACGAAGGTGATACGAAGTTTGTTGCTAGGGGGATACCAAAACCAATCATATTGGGGGTTCCTGACGGTTTGGATAGACACCGCCCATATTTTATAAACAAAGAAGAAATTATTTTTTTCTTTGATGAAGGTAAAGATGATAAACGATCAGCACTTTCGGAAATGGCGTATAAAAACTGGAAGGAATTTTTTCCGGAATTATATTTCGTCGTTAAATAATAATAGCGTTGCGTTCAAATAAATAATAACATGAAAAAAGTAGTTAGAAAAGCGGTTTTTGAAACCAACAGTAGTAGTGTACACAGTATAAGTATTGTACCTGAAAAGATATATAATTTATTCAAGACAGGACAATTACTTTGGGATAGAGATAAAAAGGTATTAGTAGAGTTGTCGTCTATACCACAACTTGAACCATCAACCATATGTGGTGTGTGTGGTAAACAGTTCAACGAAGGGGATAACTTTTGTTCCAGTTGCGGAGAAAGAATTGACATGGAATATCGAATCAAAGTTTTAACGGATTCCAAATATAATTCTTATGATAATTTTGGGGTATCAAATGGTAGAAGTTATGAAACCTTTGAACACAAACACACAACAGAGTTGGGAGAAACTCTTGTTGCGTTTGGATATTATGGATCCGATTATTGAAAATTTTTTAAAAAAATAATAACATGAAAAAAAGAATTTTATTAGGATCATATGTTAACGGAAACACCTCTGTTGAAATTTACGATGACGGTACAAAAATCCGCACTACGGAGGATGATGAGTTCATTTCGGAGTTTCCAGAGTCGATAGATCTAAAAATTACAAATGTCTGTGACAGAGGTTGTTTATTCTGTCACGAGGACTCAAAACCGAATGGAAAACACGCGGATATTCTTAATCCGAAGTTTTTGGAAACAATTAGACCATATAGCGAGATTGCGATTGGCGGTGGCAATTTATTGTGTCATAATGATATAGAAGAGTTCTTAACAAGGATGAGAGAACAGAAAGTCATTTGCAATATCACAGTAAATCAACAGCATTTCATGGAAAGTTATGGTAGGATTAGATTATGGTCTGAAAGTAAAATGATATACGGAATAGGAGTCTCATTAGATTATAATAACCCTGTTTCATCGGAATTTATTGGTATGATACAATCATTACCGAATGCTGTTATTCATATCATTGAGGGGGTAATTTCTCGTGAACAAATGTTTGGTTTGACCAATAAGAGATTGAAAGTCTTGATACTTGGTTACAAAATGCTTCGTCGTGGCATGAAGTACTTTGACGAAAAGGTATTGGAAAATAAAAAATGGTTAAAAGAAACAATAGCGGTTTATATCAATAGCAGTATGTTTCAGAACATATCCTTTGACAACTTGGCAATTGAGCATCTTGAAATCAAAAAGATATTACCGGAAGAATTGTGGAATGAGTTCTATATGGGCGATGACGGACAACATACCATGTACATTGATTTAGTGAATAAACAATATTCAAGATCAAGTACATCCACATTACGTTTTGATATTACAGATGATATTGTGGAAATGTTTTCGGTTGTTAAATCTGATGAACATCAATGGCATATGTTAATGTATTAATTTTTTAATAATATGAAAAGAGTAGTTAGAACAGGGGTTTTTGAAACCAACAGCAGCAGCATGCACTCAATAAGTATCAATGGTAGTGATATGATATTGAAATCTGAAAGAGAATATATTTTCCCTTTAAGTGAAGATTTTATTGTTCCGACAGATGATTCGGATATAATAATAATACCATTGGAAGATTGTGAGTATGGTTGGGGATATGAATACATTACAGATCCGTTTGAAAAATTGAAATATCTTGTGATGATGGTTGTAGAAACCGAATGTAAGAATGTTACATGTATTAACGAAATATATGAAACAGAAGGATTCAAATTAATTCAGGCGGAAGTACCACACACTATTGTAATTCTTGATGATTCGTTAGAACAACACTCGTACACCAACAAGGAAAATGATGTTGTGTATTATTTATCTCACAGCGGATATATAGATCATCAAAGTCACGAGGATTTTTCAAGTCTGCAAGATTTTTTGAATGATGCAGATGTTAATGTAGAAGAATTTTTATACAATAAACAACTTGCAGTTATCATGGATAACGATAACCACTGATCAGAAAATTCTTTTTCTTTTATTTTTCAACCAAATTTTAAAAGGAAATGAAAAAGGTAAAAAAGTGTTATGTAGTTGAAAAATATTTAACCGATGAGGAATGTCCACCTCTTTACATATTAGGTATTTATAGTACCTCAGAAAAAGCAATAGAGGCAACAAGAACAGCGGTAAAAGAGTTAAATTCATGGGTTGATGATTTACCAATACCATTAGATTTTTTCATTGAACATATTAATGAACTTGATATGAGAGATGATCATCATTATCCTTTTCATTTTTTTTGGAAAAATTATTTAGGGTATACTGAAAAAGATTGGCAAGAAACTTATTGTTTATATTACAGACGTAGTTATCTTGGTAGATTGTCCGTTTCTGTTTCGGAAAGGTATATGGATGAATATACCGAAGAGTGGGGAGAACGATTTTTTACTGAGATAATCGAACCAATCGAAAAAATCAAAGGTTTGGAAAGTCGTTGATGAACGGAAATATAGCAGTATCAGAATTAGCAATTTTTGCGGTACCATAAAGATATTTACCCTTTCTAATAGCATCTAAATATCTTGTTACAGAATTTTTTCCTAAAACAATATATGTTTGTCCAGAAAGCGTAAATTTTCTATCAGGAATATCTTTTACTACACCTTTTATTGTTTTTATATTAATGTAACTACCGGTTTCTGGTGGTAATTCTAATATATAATAAAGGTTTTTTATTTTGTTTTTTATATCATTGATTACTAATGTCACATTTTCCCCATTATAAATATAGTTGCGAATAATATAGAAAGACCAATGATCTGAACCTCTTGTAGCATATTTTGATTCTTCACATGGTGGCGTTTGAAAATATTCTGAAGGAAGTGTTTCTCCTCTCTTAGAAGATACTTGGTAATAACAAACTAAATTATCGTTATCATCATACCATTCAACAACAGTTCCGGTTTTATCAAATCTATTTGTTTTACTATACACACAATTACTCATATAATCAGGTGCACCATTAGGATCATAGTTAAATATGTAAATATCATTTTCTTTTTGTTCATCATACGGTATTTGAAGTACCTCATTTAATATTTTTCTTATTCTATCCACACCCTCAGTTAACATTGTCTGTTCTACTTGAACATTTTCCAATCTTTCCGGGATTTCGATATATATTTCATTTTCAGAAAAATTATTACCATTGAAACTAGTTTCATTAGTGTTATCTTCTATGTATCTACTAATGGTTTCTACCCAATCAACAGCATCAAATGGACAATCTGCCTTTAATATAGTATTACCCGAATTTCCCCATATAGAATCTCTGAAACGAACAGCACTATCATGACTGAAAGACCATGAATTACCTAACAACTCATCTCTTTTAATATCTGATAATTTATCTACTCTTATACTACGCCATACAGGAAACGGATTTTCAAATTTAGCAAAATATTGACATATAGAAAGTATTTTTGTTATCATTTGTTTTTCACTCTCAAATGGATAGTTACCATCTTCATCACCATTATCGTCATCAGAACCAGGATATAAACCATCATATGGTCCGGTATTTCTAATATAATCAATAACATCTTCTACTGTTATTCCTAATTTATTTATAGATTGAATAACATCCACTTGTCTTTCGGACATTATAAACCTTTTTGGTTTACTATTTTTTGATTCTGCAAGATTATTATCTTCTATTTGATTTCCATTTAAGTCAAAGACAATTCTCTCATTTTTATAATCATTATAATAACCAGACATGCTTTTGTAAACAATATATTTGTTTTTTATATCATCTGGTAAAATATCATAATATTCTATTGGAATTATTATATTGTTGTTTTTATCTATCACACCTTTTCTTTTACTTTCATCGCTAACAAAATAAACATTGAAGTTATTATAAGGCTCTATTCTATTATATATAAATGGAATTATAACATTTCCTTTTACATCAACAACCCCTCTTTTTCCGTTACCATCCAAACTTATAAATTCACCTGGTGTTAAACCATCAGAGTATTTAGAATACCCAAATGGCTTTATAACTTCATTATTTAAATTTATTATTCCCTCTTTATTTAAGTCATTTCTTACACGATAAGTATTATCTTTTTCCGGTAGAACGCCGAGATACTTTATTGGAATAACTATCTCACCGTTTGAATCGAGTACCCCAACAAGATTATTTTGTTTTACACGATACATACCATTTGAATCATATACAATCGTATCGTATTCTGGTGGTATTTTAATACTAGTTTTTAGATTTATAATACCAACCTTATCTGTTCGTTGTTTTACGCGAAACAACATACCCTCTACGTCAATATTTTCTATTTCTGAATAAATTAGAGGAATAATTTCCTCATCATTTATGTCTATAACACCCTTCCCTTCATTACCGTGTACTATAAATTTATTACCACCTATTGGTATTATATCATCATAATACGATGTGAGTTCTTCTTCTTGTCCATTAATAATAACATAACCATCATCATTACTTACCAAATATGTGTTATTATATAATAGTTCAATACTACTATATGCATCATAAAAAATTGGTGCACCATTAACATCTAAAAGCATCGCACTATCATTATATTCTCCTGAAACCACAAATGTCCCGTCTTCAAGTTCAGATATATTATCATATGATAAACCTAACATTTTTTTAACACCAACTCTTTCTTCAAAGAAATCAAATAAACCGCTTGTAGCATTAATTTCATCCATAACAGGTTTATATATACTTTCATCAGTTTCATCCATAAATTGCTCACTTTCAAAATGGAATTGATATTTTTCATTGTATCTTTTACCTATTACAATGTAAAGAGGACCATTTTTATTGTAATGGTCAAACATGTTATTATTTTCAGCAGCAGTACACCACTGTGTCCCTTTACCATAATATTTTGCCGCCTCTTCTGTTTTAGGATGAATCACAACAAAGGCATCATCCTCATATAATTTATCAGCACCCTCAACTTTTGTGTGTTTTATTTCTTCACCTTTTGAAGCAAATTCTTCACCTTCTAAATAGGGTCTAATAACCGAATATAAACTACTTAATGATATATGTGAATTAATATTATTATTTTCTAATTTACCGGATTTCGATAATTTGTCAAATACAGGTAGATATTCTTTTGCTTTGTATAAATCTTCTAATTTTAGTTGTGATTTAACTCTTTTTTTGTCTGTGTATAACCACAACAACCATTTTGCATATTTACCCAACTTATCTCTATCTAAATTTGTTGTAACTGTGTCGGCAGAGGCAATCTGTTTGAAAACATCTTCTGGAATATCAGGATAATATGTTTTATGAATATCCTTTGCAGACATTTCAAACAAATAGTTATAATCTTCACCTACTACTTCTTTAACTAACGATTCTACTGTTCTAAAACGCCCTGACGTATGAGCAATCGCACCAAGTTTTGGTGTTATTTCCTTATCCGATTTTGCAACTTCAGTTGCCCTTCTTAATTCTTCATCAACCCATTTCATCAGTTTATCCGCCGATATTAACCATGCGTCTTTATCCTGTTCTTCACCACTCATCTGACCGGTATAATTATCTCTCCAATCAACAAGGGTGTACATCCATTTATATGTTATTTTTCCTTTTCTTTCAATAATATTTTGAAGTCGTTTATAATTTTTACATAATGTGTATTTAGAAACATCTTTAACTTTATCATATTTAGATTTCAGTTCAAAATATAATTCTTCTGGTATTTGAAATGTTCTATGTTTTAATTTTTGATTATCTTCGGATACTATTTCACCTATATTAATATCATCACCATTTCTTGCCGCTAATTGTTGCAGGTGTTGATCAACCAATTTTTTTTGCTCTTTACCTGTTTTGAATAAATCAGGTGCTAATTTTTGAGTTTCGTTAAAAACCATATCTTGTATATAGGTTTTACTTTCCATTGCATTTCGTGTTAATACATTTCTGGTAGTAATAACGTTTGATAGTTTTTCCATCATATCACGTAGTTCCATTCTTTGTGCACCAGACATACCAGACTGGTCTACTTGGTCTAATATAAAGTTATAAATATAAACCTTACTTCTCTGTGTTGTTAACCTTGTTTTAATAATATTTGCAGCATCATTTATTTTTCCAACGTATTGACTAATAAAACTCAAATTCACACTAGTATCACCAAGAATATACTTCAATATCAAAAAACTCTCAGTAGCACCTTTTGTTTTGTTATTAATAACATCAATAAGTAAATCAATTTTATGTTCATCTATTTCTTCCATTCTATCGTCAGGATCAGCATTATCATCATCTTCTTCAAAGGAAATATCGCGCAAGGTATCTGCATTATCGGCAGCGGTTTTTTTCTGTTGTTTAAGAGGTGATAATTGAATTTCATTCAAATAATCTTGAATGGTATCTTTAATTGTATTTTCATGCGTTTTTTTTAAACCATCTTCACTTTTTTTCCAATTTTCAATATATTCGTTAATAGTATCTCCTCTTATTGGTAATCTTAAATCTTCATCAAAAAAACTATTATCTCTTGAATTGAAAATTATATTTTTTTCTTTTGATCCAATATAACGAAAATTATCATATTTAACTTCATAAAAACGACATTTATAATCACAATTTTCCTTATTATTTCTATAATCATAAGAATTAGTAATACGTATGGGTTTTACCGTATCAAATAGAAATTTTCCATTTGGATCAATTATATTATCACAATTATCTTTTACGTTTCTACATAATGTATAACCATACTTATCCGTATCTGGTGTTTCATCATGATTTTCAAACGGAATCCAGTTATTAAACATCATTGTTCCATCTGTTTTTCCAATATTATATGTTTTGTCTAAAAAAAGAATAAACGTTTTACTTACTTCATTATATCCACTATGTGATGTAAACCCATGTTCATATTCAGGAAACAACAAAGAATAACAACCGCTGTTCGGATCAATAATATTACCCTTATCATCGCCAATTAGAACATTAAAACGTTTATTTTTATAAACAATCCACCATACTTCATCTAACCCTTTTATTCTATTTAATCGTATATCACCATGATATAGATCATCTATTTTAAAAAGTTCATTCAAATTATCTTCTCTAAAATATTTTAATTTTTCTTTTTTAATGTGTAATTCTTCTTCTGAATATGGTTTAAAGACACTATAAAAATTTCTACCAATCAAATCACTTATCTGCTCCGTGTTCATACTATTGTCGTTTCCCCCATTGTCATGGTTATATCTTGTCGTACAAGTGTTCAGCGAACCATCATCGTTAATACCAACCGCAATCATACTTAATCCATAATCATCTAATGGATTACCCTCCTCTTTACTTTCTTCACCAATGTTTTCCCAACCCTCGTTTAATAGAAAATAAAATCGACCCAAACCGTCTTTGGTGTATGTGTTATAGTTATTTTCAGATTGAGCAACACACCATGGTGCATATTCATAATATTCACGAGCATCTTCATAACTGTCAATGGGGATTATTGTGTATCTATTGTTTTTATCATTATATCGTTTTTGATTTATTTTATTTTTATCTGTTTCCAAATGTTGTTGACCAACTGTTTGAAAACGATTAACCAATTCTTCTGCTGATAAACCATTCAAATCTTCGTTATAATCATCATGCCCTTCTAAAAATTTTAATGATTTATTTAAATCGTTAATTATAGTATAATCTTTTAGTTGATTAGATACATACATTCTCACAATTCCTAACATGTATTTACATTCTGCAACTCTGGAATTAGAAATGTTAGTTCTAATATTATCCAGAATTCTCTGTGTTTGTTCTTGAGACATTTCATGAACATCTTTAAGGTATTTTCTTGCTTTGGATAGGTTTTTACTTTCTTTACTTTCGGACAATATATCTTTAACAATGTCAGAAATTTTTAATGTGGTTTCATCTAATGTTTCTTCATTCATTTCTATACCTATTTTGTATTTTTCACTACCGGGTTCCGCACTACCTATTACACCATGGTATGGACTGATTACTGAACTTAATTCTATAATATTTTGTTCTGCTAACGATTTGTAAAAATATATTGCTTTTCGTTGTTTTTTATTTTTATGTGAATTTAGCCACACTTTGAATATTTCAATATCTACTTCGGTTATATATTTAAATCCATTCCACCCTTTTTCATAATTTGATAAATATGCTTTTTTTGCTTCTTTTGAATTATTGAAACCCATCATAACTTTGGTTTCATCAAATTCGTTTCCTTTGTATTGGTCAATACAGAATATTTTATCAGAATCAAGATTATCACCAATAAAAACATCAACAGCATCACCATCTATCGCTTTACTTTGGACAAAATAACCATATGTGTTATTCATCTTGGTTTTCCATTCCCTACCAGTGTCGTCTACTCCCTTTCGATAACTACCCTTAGGGTTTTCTATTGCAATTTCAAAACCATGAATATTTACCCTACCCTTTTTGTAATTACCTGCTTCCTTCTGTCCTTGGGTTGGATTTGTATTGGTTTCCTTTTCCGCTTTTTTTAGTTCTTGCTTGATGGTTTCTTCTATGATTTGACTGATATTCATGAACATATTTTTGTATAAATAGAATTAAATGATTTCTTCAAAGATACAAATAATTTTTATTTTCGTTTTTATTCTTTTAATTTGATTTTTTTTCAAAAAAAATGTGTATTTATAATTATAAATAATAGAACTCACAAAGATATTACAGATATGTTAATACAGCAGATAACACATAAGGGAACACCAGGTTTCTGGGAAATTATAGAAGGGGATCTTCCAGTTGGTTTGGATATGGATCCGGAAACCGGGGACGTAAGCGGTTATCCTAGAGAATATGGAGATTTTGAAATCAGAGTTAGGTTTAGTAATAGTTGCGGGTCGGTTGAAAAAGATATTATTGTACGTGTTTGCACATCACCGGAAATAATGTCAGAAGGGTTGACATTTGAAATTGAGGAAGAATCTGGTAATACAGTGTATGCCGGTGGATTACAGCAAACGACACCACCAACAAGCGATTTAGAAATTCAAGAATTGACAACAATAATTTATAATGCTGAAAAAGGTCGTAAATTTAATTTTGAAGCACCTGTTGGATCAATGATGGTTTGTATAGCGGTACCTATTGGGTTTGAACCACCAGCCGAAATAAGAAATCGCGATTGGGGATATAATATGGATGATGAATTTCAAAAATCTAACATATTGGTAACAGTGGATAGCGAAGTATATGAAATATTCTATCACTACACGGTACCTTTAGTGTTTGTAGAACCAATGGATTTGGAAGTTACTTTATAATCAATATATAAAACAGAATAAAATGGGTAAACCACTTACAAAAAGAATACAGAGGAGATATCCGGAAGCACTTGATATAACAGAAGTTCATCCTGATAGATTAGATGCGGAAGATTATGCTTTAATCAATCCAACATCTTATACAGGACAGATTCTTTCATTTACAGAAAATGGTGTTACAAGAGCAGGTATTATACAACCAGATAAAAGAATATTTGATATAACACCGGTAACATATATTTGGAATGCTACTTTCAACAATCAAAACCCGGCAATTAGGGATGGTACAGTTACCGTTCATACCGTATATAATACAAATCCGATAAGAAGGGTTGCAGATGTTCATCTTAGGGTTAATATAACAAGCGGTACCACAACAATATATTTACCATTTCCAGCAGATAATAGTAGAACAACACAAATATTATCTGTAATTACTGCTGAACAAGGAAATAACAGATTTCAATATTTTCAATTAACACAAACCGGATTACCAATTAGCGGTCTTTCCGCAGGATATATTACAGTATTTGGGAGATATTCAATTCTAAATTATTAATAATGATAAAAAGAAGAAATAAAGAAGGTGACGACATGATTAGATTAGTAGACCTAAACGAAGATTATGTTACAATAATAAATAGAGTAGATGGTGTTGTAACAATTCCAAACTCAGAAGACGGAAGACATGTTTTAGAAGATTTTCATTTATTACCAAACGATTTATTACATGATGTAATGGATGTTTTTGGTGAAGAAGCAACAGTTGAAGATCCTATTATAGAACCGCCACAAGGTGAAGAAGAGGAATAATTATTATGTTCAAATTATTGAAAATAAGCGATAGAAGAATAATTTTTATTCTTATAGCACTTTTTTCTTTAGTGTTATTCACCAGTTTTAATGGTAGTAACAAACAAGAACCGCGCAATCAGATAGTAGAAATAACTGATTGGGAATTACATTATTACTCACAATTACTTAAACACTGTCAAACTACTGTAGATCGGCGATTGGTCGCATTTATTATGGATGATCTTATGGGTTATATTGAGGATAGAAAAATCAACTATAGTGAATATATTACAGTACTACACAAAATAGACGAACATCTAAAATTAAATATTAATAAACTGCGCGACTTTGATAAAAGTAAAGTCGCTGCTTACGTTAAAATAGTCAAAGAATCAGACGTTATTTTCAATTTTATACCACATCAATAATGTAAATATCATATGTCCAACTCCTTATATATAGGATTAATGGATGTACCGCAAGAAGTTTCAAAAACTCAAAACGATACGGATTTGTCGTCAAATAGCGATATGGGTGAGGATTGTGTTTCAAGAGCGTCTAACAAAGAAAAAGAGGATGATATGATCGCCCAAACACTGGTCAATTTCCTTAAAAGTATCTGACAACTATACGAAAATTTTTCCTTTTATTTATATTATATTAAAAAAGAAATATAGATGGAAGAAGCCCCAAGAGAAATTAGTAGATACAGCATAGCCTTTGCAAAAGCGAACCACAAATGCGGAACAGTAGTTCAATTTTATGATAATGATATTTTATATCCGGTTGGAAATGTTTCTGCAAACAGATTTTTAGCTGGGGTTGAAATTGTTAATTCTGGTAGTGGTTATACAACACCGCCAACAATAACATTTAGCGGCGGTGTTAGTTGCGCTTCCGCTATTGTTAAAGTAAACGGTGGTAGTATATCAGAGGTATTGGTTATAAATCAAGGAATTGGTACTAACAACGATCCGATAATATTGACAATAGGTGGAACAAATCAAACTGCAATATTAAGACCGATAGAGGGGGGTTGTGTTATAAAACAAAAAGATACAATCAAATTAGATTATACAAACGAAAATTACCTATCACCAACAGAGTTTCCAAAAGTTCCGCCGTATCCAAATATTGGTGGATCGGTACCAAATTCTGACGAATATATAACAGGAAGCGAATATATAACAATGGTTGGTGATGGAAGTGGTAGTCCGGGACAATTGGGTACAGGAAAAAGATTAACAGACCTACCTAGTTGTATAGCAACCCCATTAAGAGTTGATATTATTCCTTCAATAGAAAAAATGTCTTATTATAAACCTGGTGGAAGGTGTATAAAAAACATAATAGTAGAAGAAGGTGGAAGTGGGTATGTGGTTGGTAACATAAATATAACCATCGAAGACCCACCAGATTCGGACAATAAACCTGTAATCGGTAATATTATAATTGATGGTGACGGAGCAATATTAAGCGTTGATGTTATTAGTGGCGGAATGGGGTATATAACACCACCGATTATTACGGTTAATATCGGAGTAACACAAGCAAAACTTATAGCAAATTTATGCGCGGGTGAAGAAGATTCAAGAATATTTAATGCTTATGTTTTTGGAGGAAACAATCCTTCTCAACTTATTACGTGGGAGTCGCAACACGGTTCATTTACAACAACACATCGTACATCAGGAGGAGTTGTTCTTTCTGATACAGGGATATTTAAACCATATAAAACAGTAGAATTAGCAAGAATACCAATTATAGCAAAAATGTATTCTACACCAACAATATTTGGTGAAGCAACCCTATATTTAGAACCACAAATAATGTCCGACTGGCCAACCCCTGAAAAAGGATATACGAGCGGTAAAAACATGGTAATAAAATTCTGGGTATTTGGAGGGGGTACTAACCAAAATCTAAATATAGTAGTTAAAAACTCTTCAACAACGCCGAGTTCATCTACTTTTAATACTTCAACAAACACATTAACTGTTGGTAATAATGAAATGTCTAAATATCTTATTCTTGAAGTAACATCAAATTCATCACCACAATTAGACCCGCTTATTCTAAACGTTTATAAAAAATACATTCAACTAACATCCGACGAAGACGGAAATAATATTGTTGAATACCATATAATATCAGCTGGATATAATTGTGGTGATGAAATACAATTATATTCATGGTTAAGAATTGATGATAGAACAGAATATGAATCATTTAATTACACAAGACAAGAAGTTACAACACTATCAAATTGGTCAATAAGTGGAAATACATTACCAGAAACAAAAATTGAAGATGGGTTATTAACTTTAGGTATTAGAGACACGGTTTATCAATCAGGTTTTGTAATACCAAGCGGACAATTCATTTATATACCGGGTGATGGTGAAATAACAAGTATTAAAATAATCAATGGTGGAGAAAACTACGATTCAGATTTTCAAGCGACAATAACAGCATCAAATGGGAATGTTATTGAATTGGAATTGGAAGTCGATGATGGTAAAATAATCGGGGTAACTATTTCAGATGGTGATAATAGTGGTTTTACTCCGTTGGATGAAATTGAAATAATATTACCAGATCCTATACCAGATCCTCTACCAACAGGTTTTAAATATGAGTTAGTAATAGACGAGCATTTAGAAGTTGATGGTATTCCAACAGTATTTATACGAGAATGTGAGAAGGGAAATATTAGAATCAATGTTAATTATGACGGAGTGATAGGTAGTACAAGAACCCCATAATCTAGTTTGAAAAAAGAATTTTTTCTTATTTATAGTAAAATAGATAATGGAGAATAACTATCAGATATTATTAGGGTCATCAAAATCAAAGGAATCTGTTGTAGAGGATAATTTTTTGAATATTGTTCTGGAAGGAAACAATACTTTTATTCAGAAAACTGAAATTCAAGAAACCATTGATCTAAATGAACAATATATAAAAGAACGCGATAGTTGTACCAATTACAGACTAACAATTACCATAAACCCAATTTGCACTAACGTTTTGTGTAATCCAACAAGTACTATTATTGAAAGAAATAGAGCGTCTGATGGTAATGATATGTTGATTACCAATAAGAGTAATGTGAACGAAGGTACACAAATGACAAAATACATATATAATCCAATTAAATCAATTGGAAATACAAATGTTGAATATTTTATGGGATATGATATTTTTGACAATGTATATTTTAGAACAAAAAGTATAAGACTTGGTAAATATATGGATGATACCGTTGATACACCAATGGGTACAAAAGATAGCAATGGTGTTCCAATGCCTATAAAAGAATATGCGTATTTAAAAGATAATATAAACGGATATGATCAAGCAATCAGAGACAATTTACATGAACATAATGGTTGGATACAATGTGTAAACCCTTCAAGAATAATGTTATGGAAAAAAAATACTGATGAGAGTTATTCACTTTCTGAAGATTCTAAAATAAGTTTTATAAAAGGTGGAAATTGTGAGAAAACCGATTTATTTCCCACTAGAGAAATGTTATTATTTAACACATTATTCAGGTATAATAGCGTTGGTAGATTAACCAATGAAGAAAATTGGTCATATTTCTTATCTTATCCATATAAGAATATTTATGATCATTGGTTGGTATACACACCAAAAGATGACACTTCATCAGAAGATTATTCTTCTCATGGTATACCAATAATTTATATTGAAAATCTTGAAGAGGGTAATGAAAAAAACCCATTCACTAAATCATGTTTGTTATTTCAAACACCATATCCAAATAAACTTAAAAATTTTAATAAAATAAGATTTTATTATAAAGGCGATAATAATGAATCAAAACCGTTTATAGATTTTACAGTTCAAAGGGTTGTGAATGAAACAAAGTTTTACATATTTAAAAACGAAACCCAAGAAGATTTTTTTAGTGGAGGTAATTTAAAAGAAAATTTTAAAAATGCGCGTATTAAAAAAATTGTTAATGGTATCCCTTGTGATTATTATATAAAAGAATTTAGAAAAATACCAAATTGGAAATTTGAAAACGAAAAAATTACACCGGATAATATAATAGAAAAAATTAAAACAAATAATCAATCATTTAACAGTGAAAAATATAATCTATCATACGGTAAAAACATTTTTAATGATAAAATAATTCAAATATCATTTACAGATAGCGTTGATATTAATATGTTGAAAGATAATCTTGGTCGCCCGATAACAAAAATATTTTTAACAATATATAAAAATAATGAACATGAAGTAGATTGGGAAGACTATTTTGCAAGTAATTCAAGTAGTTTTCAACCGCATTTTCAAGATGTTGGTACAAAAAAAACAAGATATGAAACAGATTTTCAACGCTATTGGAGTAAAAATTCTGTTGGATATGAGTTAGTTTATACACCAACACTACCAATCGAAAACTCTCGTGATGATATAGGGGTGTTAGAATATCAAAAAAATTATCCAAATATTTATTGCATGCATAACGTTAAAAACGAATCCACTGATTTTTATCCCGATATAACAGTTAAATATGATAATAGGTATAATAGCAGTATTCTTGCAGCAGAAAAGTTAGATTTCAAGTGGCCATGTCCTCCAAATAGTATTCAGAATAATATTGAAGATGAAACAGAGCAATATTTTTATGGGGATATTTGCGAATTTGATAAATCAACTTTTACAGAAACAGTATTATCTAAATGCCAATATAGATTTAACACAGTAAATAGGGAAAGTAGTTTATTTCATGATAAATGTATTGTAATACACAGTATAGCACTATTTTCAAGCGACGGTATTTCATCATTAGATACACATCCGGCACCAAACGAAGATGGTCAATACAAACCGGCAACAGGAGTAAATACCTTTCAGACAGGTGAATCAAATTTCTTTTTTGGGAACGATTCACTTCCTTTTGATTGTGATAATATTAAAGACAATGGAAATAAAATGATATACAGGGCACTGGTTCAAGCAGGACCAAGACCAGAAGGATATTATTATCAATCACATTATCCAATAACATTGAAATGGTATGAAAGTGAGTTACAATATAAATCTTTTCCGAGAATATATTTTATTTCAGATATTAATGGATATATTATTAGTAATGCGGGATACTTTAATATTAAAATAGAAAAGTGTGAAATTGGTGGTAAAGAATTTGATTTTATACAATTTTTCACACATAGTAGACATAGATTACTTCAAAATACAATACTTAAACTTATATGGATACACAAATCAATTGAATATGAAAAAGGATTTGTAATAAAAACTATTAGAACAGATGAACATAAAATATTAATACCATATGATGAAGATTTAATTAATTATATGAGAAGTACAACCTCTTCTGGTGTAGAAGAAAAAATTAATAATATTCAAGTGTACGTTTATGATTATGATACCCCACTATGGGCGAAACATATTAACTTTGGTAGATTTGTTTGGAGAAACATTATGTCAGCAGATGACGCGGCAATACGCTCACGAGAAGAATACCCATTCACAAATGGAAATATTTATGTTCATAAACAAATAAATTTCTTCTTGAGAAGACAATCTATCGGTTGCCCAGCTATGTTATTTAATAGATTTCCAAGTGATGTGAACGTGGCAATGAAAGTTAATATGACTGAATTATATGAAGATATAAACGAAATATGTTAAACCAATATGCAGAGATACACAATAACAAATAAAGATTTAGAAACAACAATTAAAGAATATTCGTTGTTTGATAACACGTTCAACTCTGCTACGGATGAAGGTAATGGGTATTTAGAATTTTATTTAAAATACCCACACAACTTTATTGAAGGGGAAACAATTAATGTAAACTTTAAAGATATTAACCTTGCTAATGATATTCCAATATCATTAAGACGTAAAGTAATGATAGGATTGGCAATAGGAAATACTACAGCACAACCAATAAAATATTTTTGGTGTTATGAAGATGATATATCTATGTGGTATGAAATACCAATTTCCGGTGTATTAACTGGTTATCTTGATACTATTGAAGATTATATTGATAATAGTAAAATATCAGATGATACAACAACATGGGAAAAAACATTTAGAACAGTTGAGATAGATATAAACGGTAATAAAATAAAAGAAAAACGTTCAAATACGTGGCAGGAATTGACATCAAACAAAATTAGTCTTGATTGTGGAATAGCGTCAGGAATGTCTATTGCATATACCTGTGTTTTATTAGACACATATTTTAGAATACCGTATATAGATTTAAAAACAGATGTTAATGTAATAAAAAGTGGTTGGGATGACGAAAATAAAGAATTTACGGTAACAACCGATTATGGTTATGATTATAGTAAGTCCGAGTGGTTTGATAAATTAAAAGATGATGTAGAGAATGAATATGAGTTATGTATGAATGTTTCTTATACCACACCTTTTTATATACAGCAATCTAATAACATCCTACCATTTATAAATAATAATACAAACAATTTGTTTTCATATCATGAAGAAACAGTAAAAAACGAAATAAATAAAATTATATATTGTGGTTTATCTATAACACTTAAAGAATCTTGTTTTGATAATGAAATAGAATATGATTTTATATTAAATTATCATGATAACAATCATGGTATTCAAAGAATAGAATTAAACTGTACGGGTGAAAATTATGTTGATGGTAGTTATGATTTAAAATTCGAACCAGTTGGAGCAGCACAGGGTTATTATACGGTAAAAGACGGAATGGTAATGGATGTTGTTTTAATAAGTGGAGGATCATATGTAAATATTACACCAAAAGTAGATTTAACATCAACAACAGGTGCAGGTGCAATGGCATCCGCAATATTATTTAAAGATGATTTTATTAACATTACTGATATGTTTTTAAGATATAAAAAAGAATATTTAACTTTTTATAAAACAATATCAAACTATTCCATTAATGTAAGTATCGGACAAGATTTTACATTAGATTCAATTCGCACAGAACTTGTAAACACAAAATTCATAGAAGTTGAAACTGAAAAGGCAATAAATAAAATATTAGATAATGAGCGTATCAGATTTCAACCGGTTTTTAGAACAACCCAGAACTTTAATACAAGTACCGGACAACCTATAATTATTAATAGATATTACCCTATTAATTGGATAAGTTACCAATTTCATTTTAATGATAAAAATAAACTACCGGAAAAAGAACATGATATAGAAATAACAAAATTAATAGATTTAGGGTTTAATGATAACGATGTACAATATAAAAAGAAAAGGTTGTCCAGAACTTTTTGTCGCCATTCATTTTACAATGGTTTTAACCCAACACAACATAAATTAGAGTGTTTTAATAGTGTTTTTATCAATATTGACATGTTATATAGCACTTATATATTAAACATTGCTAGTGTTAGTGGTAATGAAATTAATAGTATTCCAATGTTAAGTGATAAAATGACCACTGAATTTAATATTTTTAATCCGTTATTGGAAAAATTTGTTAATATATATAAAGATACTTCAACAGCAACAACCAAAGAAACTCCGGTTGAATATATACAAACCTCTTCCAGTGAAGGGTATTATTTATATCTGTTTGGTGAAGAATACAAACAACTAAAACCTCAAAAATTGTATATGAAAACAGAGTTTAACAACGCATTAAGTGGTAAACGGACATTATTTTTTAATAGAGGACATAGTAAGGTACCATTAAACAACATATTTTTTGAACAGAATGGTGAAAGACAATATATGTATACAGAAATAGAAGTTTGTGGGGTAAAAGTAAAATGGGATAATGTTCGCAAAGTATATAGAGAAGCAAGAGAAACCGACAACACATTTGAAGTTAAATATTTTTGGTATCCAGTTTTATCAAACTACCCACGCATAAACGAAATAAATAACAGAGGAACGGTTATGAACACACCATTTCAAGATACAAAATATGAAAATATCGAATGGGGAAATAAACTAGTTAATAAAGGTGATGGTAAAACATACATTGAAGATCCAAACAAACTAATAATAAAATTCTACGAAGCAAACGTATTATAATGGATAAAATATTAAAAAATATAAATTTAAATGACTTTAAGAATTATAGTTTAAATCCAAATTTATGGGTGTGGTATTTAAATTATGTTAAACCTGTATTAATACCAAATGATAAAAATCTTCTTATAAAGGAAACAGATAAAGATAATAATGTAAAATATTATTATATAAGTGAAGGTGTTAAAATAGAAATTGATTTTACTTATTTCACTATTAATGCTGAACTAAAAATAATATTTAACCCATATAATCCATATTATAAACTACCCACAGGATTTTCATATCTCTCATTTTATGATTTAAATACATTCTTCAATGATTTACATACTTATCAAACTACCGCAAATTACATTTGCTCTCTTTGTTCTTTAAATAAAAATCAATTGAATCAGGGAGATTTATCTATTTTCATAGATTCTTCTGAAAATTGGTATTATAAAGAGGGTGATAGATTATATCCATTTCTTTATTTTTTACTAACAGATAAATTTAAGGAAGAAGAAAACGAATATATTTTTGATAATTTAACATATTACAAAATAAACACATGTTTTTTTACTGATTTTATTAACTCTTTCACAAATGGTATATGGATAAATATATTTAACGAGAGATTAAATATAACAAGATTTGACAATTTAAATAATTATATAAATGATTTTATAAAAGATTATACAACAACAGAAGGAAAATTAGGACAAATTATAGATTTAATTTACGACTATCTTATAAATGAATCAACACAACTAACAAATGCTATTTCAAATATTAGTGAATATGATATTTATTCTGACATTAAAAATCAATGTTATGATTTTGTATTTGAAAAAGCGTTTGAATTTTTTGTAAAATATTTTTCATGTGAAACACATACAATTATACACGATAAATTCGTAACAGATTATAAAGGAAAATATGAATTTAATCTTGAACCACCGAAACTAAAAATACCAATATTATTTAGTACTAATATTGATGACATTGGAATATTAACCAATACAGCGAAGGAATGGGTACCAGGTCAAAGATATTATTTTAATGATGTTGTTATATATGATGAACAGTTATATATTCTTAAAGATGTTGGTCCTGGTGGATATGCGGGTATGTTTAATTATATTGAAAATGTTATTTATTTTGATGATTATAATCCAGATAGTTATGGTTTCTTTGTTGATTTTAAAACAACTGCTGATGGTCAATTGACTAATTGGAAATTTACTGTAGATAATTGGTGTATAATAGGGTTGATAAATAGTACTACCGGTAGTTTATTATACACACTAAAGGGATTGGTACCAAACTCTACCATACCTAACTTTTTTGATGTTGAGGGAAAATACGTGGCATCCACACTACGCAATATATCCGAAATAAAAAGAGTTGGTAGTATAGTAGAATATTATGCAAGTCGTATTATGAATATTAGTGGAATAAGATATTATGATGGTAATAATATATTAGTAACAATTGATATTGATGAAAATATTGTTAATGGTATTATAATTAAAAGAGAAATAGTATATCAGTATATTATAAATGAGGTATACAGAAACTCTACTTTACAAACAGGTACTGGAATTATGTATACCGATACAATTACATCCGAAGTAACAAACGGAGCAGCATTTGAATGGTCTAATTACACAATATTAACAAATTCACAATATACTACACGTTCATTTAGGTATTTGGTTCCACATTATTCAGAAAGAACAAATTCACTAACCGCAACACCAACTACTAATGCGGCTCGGTATCATATGAATAATCTTATTTGGGCAAATGCTCCATTGATTAAAGAAGAATATCTGTTTGGTATAAATGGCGGAAAACCAATAGTCGAAGATAATATAAACATTGAAAGAGGTATAGTTTATTCTCAGGATAAACACTTGGCATTAGGGGAAATAAAGACATTTAATCAATTATTAACATATAATAACGGTTCTTTTTGGAAAATTTATGATAACACTAAAGAAAATAAAGAAGATGATATTATTGATTATCATGGTGTTGTAGAGGGCATGCCGTTAGATGAAGAAGAAGTAAAAGAATTTGAATATGGACAAAAAGATTTTTAAAAAAATTATTATTTATAAAAAATAAGAGAATATGGCAGTAGGTGTTACAGGTACAAATAGATTAGCAAATATTGATATTACTACGGATATTGATATATTTTATCATTATAGACCTGGTAGAAATGCAACAGATGTTACTTTTGGAGACGACTTCAAAAAAGTTGTAAATCCGAGCGAGTGGTTTAGCGCAAGTACGTATGAAAAGACGAATGAACCGGTTAATAACATATTGAATGGTATTTACACCCTTAATCTACCAGTAAAAATTTTTAATAAAAAGGGGATATATACCGTTTTAATTACACCAAGACGATATTATTGTTTGATTGAAGATGTGCAAGTTTTGTCAGCGTTACCAGATGTAAGGGGAATTGTACTTAAAAGTAGCTCAACCGGACTTTCTTCACCACAAATGGCTAATATGGCATTAAGTGGTTGGCGTGTTGAATATTTTAATATTAGTGGACAACAACAAGATGATTTTAAAATAATAACATCTAATAATAAGTGTGAAGCAGTAATGGACAATCTATCTCAAGTTACTGAAAAATCAATGTCATATAGATTGACAGACAATGGTAGTCTCATATTTTGTACAGTATCCCCAAGTTCTACTTCACATGTAAGAGCAAATGTTTTACCATATATAGGAACTAAAGATGAACAAATTGCCCTTGTTAATACGAAATTTAATTCACAATTATTAGAAATTGATATGGTTGATACAGATTTATCAATGTTAGCAACAATGTTGAGCGGTGATCAAGCGTTGAATCTTGATAAGGGATTGATGACAACGTATAATCCAGATCAAACAATTTTATCCCAAACTGAAATAGTACAAGTTAAAGACGCTTATACGAATAAACCAACATACACAATACGACGTAACAGAACTAATGTTGTAGATAAATCAGAGTCGTGGAATAATGTAATGAATTATTAATCATGTCAGTTGAAAAAACAATACAAAGAACATTATATACAAACCGCAGGTATCATCAACCATTATCAGGTAGTAATACAGGATCGATTTTTGATACTTCATGGTCCACCGTACAAAACTCACCAATATTTTCAAACTATGTTGATGGCGTAAATGTTGGTAGTTTTCAGGTACGATTCAATGACGGTCAAAACAATAATGCACTAGTTCATTCAAATGGAAATTGGATACCACCAAAAACCGGATATGATTGTTTTATAAATATAATTGAGGTTGATACAAAAGGTAGAATAACTGATATTGTAATTTCTGATGGTGGAGTTGGATATAAGGTTGGTGACAGGTTTAGTATTATTTCATTAGGTGCTGTTAATGGTTTGGTAGAAGTTAAAAAAACTGATTCAAATGGTAAAGTTGAATCAGTAGAAATAATCAATGGTGGTATGGGATACCAAACAACCACAAATATTGAGTTAAATGATTTATTTTGGACACTACAAGAAGTTTTAACTAACGCAGAATCTGGTGAAGAAATAATAACTAATATAATAAATCCACTCGATCAAGAATGGAAATTAAAATTAGATAATAAAAATTTAACAAGTTTTGCCCTATACGGAAACCTTGTCGAACTAATAAAAGCAAGTTTTCTTGGTATTGTTAATAATTTTCCAGCATCGTTATGGTTATTAAGAAAAGAATATTATTCAGAAAGTATATTAGAATGGTATTATGAAGTTAATAATCCATTTAATATCAATATCTTTACATCGGATGAAGACCCATATATAGATGATATTAGAGTATTTCAACAAAACCATAATAGATATGAAATTATTGAAGCAAAAAATTCTGAAAGAGTTGATGATAATTGCATTGATGATTATACGGGAATACAATTAACCGAAAATAGATATGATATAGATTCAGTAACAGCAGTATATAAACATATTTATATAAAGAAACCGGGATTTATAGGATTCGTTGGTAAAATAGACGGAGTTGACTATACGCTTGATAATAATGATTTGATCACCATAAGACTACCAAAACAACCAGATGTTTTAACAAAACAGGAAGTTTTTACATTTGATAAAGATGGAAATACAATAAAAGAAAATGTCGGATGTGTTGCTGATCATTATTATACTCCAATAAGATTAATAGACGGAATGGTTATAAGTTATAATAATAAAACAAATATAATTAACATATTATTTAACTATGATGATAAACATAATCCTTGCACATTAATCAATTATGTGGCAGACATAGATAGTGATGTATTTGGATTCCATATTAGACCAAAGGAAAAATATATAAATGATTTCTTTAATAATTTAAGTGATTTTCAAAACATAATATTAAATAGAAATACCGTACCAACATATACTTCAACATTTTATGTTCCAATGAAAGATAGCGATGGAAGTTATACTGGAATGTATACTAACGAAGACTTTACATTAGAAACAGAGGATGGGTGGAACATAGATTTATCTTCTACAAGTTATCAAAGAATGATGAAAACACTCTTAGATGCCGCTGAATATATGGATACAATGAAATGTGATAACATTTATCGTATGTTAACACATGATAGTATAAAAAACCTTGACTGGTCATTGAATAGGGTTGAAGATGAAGCATTGGCGGAATCACATATTATTGGCGGAACATTTCTTAAAAAAGTATTAAGAATATATGGAAGATCATATGATGAAATAAAAAAATATATTCGAGGTATTGAGGTTATCAATAACTTAACATACAATCAATTAGACAATTATCCAGATGCTATTTTAAAAAATGAGGTTGATATTGCTGGGTGGAAACCTGTGTCGGTTATCAATTTCGATAATTTTGGCGTAACAACCGAACAATTATATTATGGATGGCAACAGAAATATAATTCTATTGACATTGAAAATGAATTTTATAGAAGATTATTACTTAATTCTTCATACATAGCGTCATGGAAAGGAACTAAGCATGGTATTGAAATGTTGATGAATTTATTCGGTATAGATAGAAATAAATGGGGATTAAACGAAATTGTATACGTAGCAAATGGTAGTAGTTATGGTCCAAATAAAGATACAAATGACATGATACCAGATGAAGTTTCCCCAATAAATTCAGATAATATAGTTGAAGGTTATACATACGATGTGTATTCATCAAATCCTACTGGTTCAATAACATATAATGGTATAAAATATATGAGTGGACAAGAGTTTGTGGGTATTAAATCTGTAACAGAATTTACACCAGATTTGGGTGCACAGGTTTATTTTTATCCATTCAAAAATATACTGTTATTAAACAAAACTACCCCATATACAGAAAATGGTTCAGATTTTAGTATGACCGAAGGAACAGCATTTGGTAGAGAAGTTGGAGAAGGAGAAGAAGTCTTACCTATACCAATAACAAAATACTATTATGGTGATTATATTGATTGTAAAAAATGTAGTGGTAAAGGATATACTAACGAAAGATCAATATGTTACCAATGTAACGGATTAGGAAAAGTAAGACGTTATCATGGTGTACCGTTTTTTCATGGAAATACTGAACGTCTATATTATCAACAATACGGTGGTTGGTATCAAGATACGCAAGCAGAATTAAGAATGGTTGAAACGATAGAAGATTTGAAATCCATGATCATAAGATTGGGTCAAGAAGAGGGTACACTAGTGTTTGTCAGAAACGATTCTCAATGGAAAGTCAATGATGGAAAAAAATATTCAAATTATTGGGTATTAACAGATTCAGATAAATCAGTAAATAAGGACGGGTGGCACAACCTAACCGAAGACGAAACGTCAGAACCATTTACTATAACAACCGAAAGCGGTGTATCAGTTACAATAAATATTCAAGCGTATTTCCAAATAACAACAACAAATGAAGGTAACAACCCACACACAGGAGGAACATTGGGTTATGATTACGGAAACAGTTATTTACAAAATATAGGTTATGATGTTATCAACGCAGCAAAAACCTCTATTACCCCACCACTTTCCATAAAAAAAGGAAATGTTAATAATACAAACGGAATATTCAACTATACTTTAAATAATAGTCCTGATTGTATGTGGGATAAACCACAATTCTATTTGTTAGAAAATGTTGGTTTCAAATTAGAAGGATATGTAGATAACAAAGGGTGCTGGCCGGTTTATAGAAATGAAGGTTATATAAGAAGAAAATTTGTGTCAGAACCAAAAATATATAAAGAAGATGTTCTAATGATAGATCCATCATATTCAATTTATAATACATATACTGATTTGTCTGGATGCACACCTAAACTATTAATAGACAAAGAAACAAATACAAGATATGTTGAAAGAATACCAGAAAATACAGAATTTTATAGAATAGTGAACTGTAAAAATATAGTATTTAGATATAATTCTGAAGATGGTTCGGAAGAATATTTTTTCATTAATAATATTATGCCGTATCTTGAGAATCTAATTCCAAGTACGAGTATATTAGATATTGCTTTTGCGTCTCCAACACTTTGTGGGATTGGTGTTATGAAAATGCGTGAAGAAGACGCAGAAGGCGATCAGTGCGAAGAAGTTGCTGGTGATCATACAGCAATAAATCGTGTTGCTAAATTCAGAAATGTTCCAAATTTTTCATAAAATTTAAAAAACTCTTACACTTTTTATTTTAAATATTGAAAAAACATTCTTTATTATTATTTTAGTTAATAAAATGAAGAATTATGTTCGATAGTGTATTTGAAGAAAAATGGTTTGAAGAAAAAAATAAATCAGTCGGTCACTTAGTAACCCTTATTAAGAAGGCACCTGCAATATTAAAGAAATACAAGTTTGATAAAATTCAATCTGAAATTATTTCTAAATTATTAAAATCTAACGATGATTTTTGGCGTTATATTGAAGAAAGTACTGAACAAAGTCGTAAAGTAAGAACGGTAATAGACGATATTGAAGAAAAAGTAAATACTTTAACAGAAAAAATACTTAAAGAAAAAGTAAGTGAATTTCCAAATCAGGATGTAATAGATATGTTGATGGGTGAACTTGAATATATCAAAGATAATTTTGATCCTGATACAAATATTCTTGTTACATATGAAGAAGTTAATAAAGATTATGATGATACCGAATTAGTATTTTTCTTTATTGATAATGCCGAAAAAATAGACAAACTTCTTGAAAATACCATGAACAAGGAAGGTGGTTTTTTCAATAAAGATGAATTGTTTTTAGGATACTTTTTAAAATTGTTTGCTCTTAGTATGAATAATTTTGCAATAGAAATTAAAGATACGGAGATAGTATTGAAAGCAATTGTTGATGAACAAGATTTTGAAGCGTTTAAAGAACTAAGTAGTTAATATAATCAAAAAAATAGAGAATTACATATGAAAAATTTGACGGTAATTATACCCCTTTTAGAAGGTTATGACAGAACAAACTTGTTGAAAGCAACAAGAACAATTAAAGACCAAACAATGCAACCAGCAACCATTATACTTGCAATGTCAAATAAAGTGGATGAAGAGGAAAATTATAATTTAAGCATAAAAGAGGTTTTAGATGAAGGAAATATTGAAGTAAGTAAAGCAGTATATAGAGAAGGAGATACCCCAACAACAGCGGATTTAATCAATTACGCAGTTTCTACTGTAGACACAAAATATTTTATGGTAATGGAACATAATGAGGGTCTAACCGGTAAAACTTGGTTTGAAACAATTGAAAGATATATTTCAAAATCTTATGATTATTCAATTTACCTACCATTAACGAAGGTAATAAACAGCGAATCTCAATTTCATCATTATTTAAATGAACAGTGGTTTGCACTTGGATTTACCGATGAAGAACTTGGCGTAGTTTCCGAAGAAGGTTTGAAAAATCTATATGAAATGAATATCACCGGCGGTGTAATAGACAAAGAAGACTTTCTTGAAGTCGGTGGTCTGAAAAACAATATTCCACATTTCTATTGGTATGAATTTGCTATTAGAATGTGTTTTAACAAAAAGGGTATTTATGTCATTCCAAAATCATTATATACCGTTCCGATGAAGAATTTTGATGGTATTTCCAGAGAAGAGTATCAATTCTATTACGAAGCGGCTCAACAGGAATACTTCTTTAAAACTCAACGTGAATTAAGTTTTTCAAATGACAGAAAGTAAAGAAAAAGATACCCCCAAAAGGGGGCGTGGGAGACCTAGAAAACACGAAATAACAAGTGCTACTGGCGATTATTTTCGTGAATTTGAGGATTCGATTCTCATATATAATACTTCTGAAAACCAAGCGGAAAAGGATAAACTTTTCAGAGAGAAAATGTATACCCCACTTCGCTTAATGGTACAAACAATATTAAGAAGATATTATAGAAGCAGAGGATTCCCCATTGATATGAGTGATGAAGAACTTATCGTTGAAACAATGTCATTCATTGTCGGAATACTTCATAGATTTGATAGCACCAGAGGAACAAAATGTTATTCCTATATCCAAACTGTTATTAAACATTACTTTGAAAGCGTATTCAGAGGTTATTTTAAATTTAATTTCAAAGAGGAACATAGGGGCGATACAAGCGATATTGTTCAAAGAATGTATCGTTTAGACGAAGTTCCACACCTGTCAAATTCAACATCAAATAATGACGATAATGAACAGGTTGAACTAGTAAACCTTATTATAAGAGCAACAATAACAGACATTGATAATTCAATTAAAAACAGAGAACAATCTGATTTGAATGAAAATGACTGTTTGGTTGGTACAGCAATAATGGATATATTATCAAATTATGAAGAAATTTTCGGTAATGAAAACACAACAAATAAATTTAATAAGTCTATTATTCTGTGCAGAATATCTGAAATGACGCTATTAAATCATAAGACTATTAGAATATCATTGAAGAAATATAAAGAGATTTATAAAACATCTAAACAAAACCTTTTATCAAGATACGTATGAATATAACAACAAAATTTAATCTAAAAGAAGCGGTCATAACCATTGTTAAAAATAGAATATCAGGTTTTAAAGTGGTTGGTATTGATATTAAAGTTAATGAAAGCAATATAATTGATATACTATACACATTAGAATACGGAGATGAGAAATATGTAGAATATGAATACAACATATTTTCAACTATTGGAGAAGCAGAAGTTTTCTTTGATAGATACGAAATAAATAAAAAATAATTCAAAAAAAACAAATAAGATGCCAAACAAAAAAGAATTAGATTTTTTAAAAAAAAATCAAGAATTTGTACAACAAATGATGTCTGAAAGAGATGAAGATTTGAATAAATCTGATGAAAAATTGACCGAACCGGTACAAGAAACCAATGAATTTCCTGTATTTCCGGAACATGAACTTGAAATAAGTTCTGCTCTATTAAAATACTTAAAGGAAATGAATGATTTGATATTTGAAAAAACAAAAGAAATCATTAGATCAGAAACGAAAATTGAAACATTAGGACAACGTGTTCTTGAATTAGAAAACCTATGTTCAAGTTGTTGTTCAGGCGGAAAAGAGGAAAACGTTAATATTGGAAACGTTAAATTTCCTGGTGTTAAAGGTGGATTAATGCCACCAAAAGGTGAACTTAAATTTCCTCCAAAAACCGGTTCATCGTCAAACTTCTACCGATCACCCTAATTTCTCGAATACGCTATTTTGAAACGAAACCCCCATTGATTAGTTGTTTTTGAAATGAAATCGTTGACGAGGGTTTGAACATGTGGTTGTATCATATCAAACGATATAACCTCATGTTTTTGCTTTACCGTTAATGTAGTTACCAAACAACTTGCTTTATCTTTCTTTACCTTTGTAGAAGCAAAGGAGGTTTTTTGAATAAACCTTTCGGAAAATATACTATCTTCCGGCATCTTATAAGAATCAATAGAATCCAATATAATATTAGAATTTATATTATCATCTAATGGTGTAATATAAGTCTGTAATTTTATGTAGAATGTTATGGGATTCTTAACGTCAAACGTACCATAACTTATCTTCCAACTATTATCTAAATGTAAGGGAAGGGATTTGCCTTTTCTGGAGATCATAAAAAAATGCTTATTGATAAATAAACAGTTTTTTTATGATTTTCCGCAATAATACCCATTTTGAAAGTATTAATGATTCTCTAACCTAAAGTCTACAAAAATCAGATCTAAAACTTACACCAGATTTATTTTTAATCAATCTTACTGCACCCATTAATTCTCCAGTATAAGCAAGTATATCTTCAAAACGACGTGTGTTTTCTTTCAATACTTCATTACCTTCACCATGTCTAAACATAGACATAAATTCTAATCCAGCTTTCTGTAATTTTGCTCCTGCCATATAAATGTCTTGAAAGGCACCATAAAAACCACCCGGATATACAGAAAGATATCTATCCTCTTCTTCTTCATTCAATTTTCTTTTATTGACATGAAAATTTGCCATATTCCTTTTTACACTTTCTTCTATTATCCGGTGTAAATCTGACTTTGTTATTGTTTTTGTCATAGTATTTTTCTAATATTAAAACTTATTTTTAATATAAATAGTTGATTTTTTTTTTGTTACGTTCAAGTATTGATTTTGTGTCAGGGGTTTTTTTGCTGACATGATCAGAAAAATATTTTAAGATTTTATTTATATTTGTGAATCTAATAATGTATATTGATTTTTATGCCAAAAAGAAATATTAGAGTAGAAGATTATCCAATGGTATTAGATTGGGGTGGGTATGAAACCACTTATTCAAAATTACCATGTAAATGTGAAAAATGTGGTAATACACTATTTAAATCCATTAATAAGTTAGACCAACATAAAACTTGTTTTTGTAAAAAATGTAGTTATAAAATTAGAGGATTAAAAAAAAGAAGAATTATCAATCATTCCGACTACCCAATGGTATTAGATTGGGGTGGGTATGAAACCACCCATTCAAAACTACCATGTAGATGTGAAGGGTGCGGTGATACTGTTTTTAAAACAATACATGATTTAGATATGGAAAAAACATGTTTTTGCAGAAAATGTGGAAACACAATTAAACTAAAACAGAATAATCTTGAAAAATATGGGGTTGAACACACTGCTTTATTAAAAACAGTTAAAGAAAAAAGAATAAAAACTAATCTTAATAGATATGGTGTTGAAAACACATTTCAGTCTTCTGAAATAAAGAAAAAGATAAAAGATATAGTTTTTGAAAAGTACGGTGTTCCCTATTCTTGTATGTTAGAAGTTTGTCGAAAAGCAGCAAAAACAATATCAAAATACAATTCATATTGGTTTGAATTAATCAAAAAAAAACTAGGTGTTGAATCTAAATTTGAATATTCGATTAACAAAACTTCATTTGACTTAAAAATAAATAATATTCTTATTGATATTAACCCAACCTTTTCACATAATTCAACGTACAGTTATGCTTATGCAGCAGGAAAAACAAATGAAAATAAACCGTTTCCATCAACACACCACTTTAATAGATGGAAATTAGCAAAAGATAACGGATACACCCTAATATCTATTTTTGATAACATGGATGAAAATAAAATATTGAACATTATCCGCTCAAAGATAAATAAAAACGAAATACGAATCGGTGCGAGAGAATGTAAAATAAAAGAAATATCGCAAAAAGAGTGTAACCTGTTTTTAGATGAATATCACATTCAGAACAGAGCATCTGGTCAAAAACACTGTATTGCGTTGTTTTTTGAAAACGAATTAGTCGGTGTGATGACATTCGGACAACCGCGTTTCAACAAGAAATATGATTGGGAATTGGTCCGGTTATGCTTCAAACCTAATATAACTGTTCAGGGCGGTGTATCTAAAATGTGGAATTACTTCAAAACCACGTATAATCCAACGAGTTGTATTTGTTATTTGAATCTAAATCTTGGTGGTGACAACATACATCTTGAAGATTTTAAGTTTGTAAAATACAATAAACCGGCAGGTTATTGGATACATCTGAAAACCGTAAGAACAATAACCAACAACTCTTTACGCTTTAAGGGTGCAAGTAGATTTATAGGAGATGAAGATTTAGTAAAATATCCGAAAGGTATGGATAATCGTGAGATAATGAAGTTGGAGGGATTTGTGGAGATGTATGATTGTGGCAATGCGATATACGAATATTTAGAATCCCACCAAATTTCTCAAATTCTGATTAAATGAACCATATGCTGTTTGAGGATTAATATTTTCTATGTCAGATTTACGTAAAACATATTCTTTTTCACCATCACCTTCACCATCCGGATAAATATCATATTTATCACCACCAGGTCTTTGTTTCCAATAATCTTCAACCGTTTGTCCGTAAGGTTCGCTAAAAGTTCTTCTACCTTTAAGTTTTTCAACTTCAGTAGGTACGCGTTGTGCCAAATCAGACTTTACGGATTGAAGTTCTTGGTTATTAAGTTCTGCTGTTTGCGCCATTTTTTCGAGAGTTTGAGTAACTTTGTCATTTAGTTGTAGCAACTGTTCAAATTTATTTTTCAACTCTTCCATATCACTATTTGCTTTATCCTGACCGTCGGTTAGTTGAGATATGTCTATAACATTATCTCCAGGTTGTAATCCACCTTCTTCACCTTCCATATCAATATCCTCATACTCTTCTTCACCTTCCATTGGAGCAGCATTCGGGTCAGCGTTTGGATCCATACCAACATTTGGGTCTGCCGGAGCAGCGTTAGGGTCTGCATTAGGATCTGCTGGTGGTGGAGCATTCGGGTCAGCGTTTGGATCCATACCAGCATTTGGGTCTGCCGGTGGAGCGGCGTTAGGGTCAGCATTAGGATCCGCTTCCTCACCTTCTTCTTCAAGTCTGGTATTAAAACCATATTCGGTTATCATCTTGAATCTTTTTGCGTAATTCCTAACAGCATTTTCCTTCATAATTCTTTCGTTATCATCATCTTTTATATCAGAAAGAATCCACGCCTTTGTTGCTTCTATGTTTGACAATTCTTCAAATACCGGTTCATTAGGATCCCAAGAAGGTTTAAAAATATCAAAACAACCATCCAAAGTTTCTTTTATCTTATATCCTTTGTAGGAGTATTTCTTAACATATTTTTTCATAGTAATTAGTCGTTTAATAGAAGTTTATTATCTTCGGTTATCAGAGTTTTTGCACAAGCAGTATATCGCTTTTCCAATAAACCATCGTTTTTTCTGATGCGTTTTACCGTTTCTACCGGTTTTTCACCCAATAGCGCACCTATCCTATTTTTTTGTTCCGATATAGTCATTTTAGTAAAATATTATTTTTCTTATTATTCAACATCCCCACTAAACAGATTAGGATGTTGTTCAACCATCTCAATTTTTTGAACAGGAACAACTTTAACTTCTGGTGCTGGGGTTTTTGCCTCTGTTGTTTGAATAATTTCCGTGCGTTTTTTATGCGGAAAAACCAACTTTGGCATGTTATGAATGTGTTTTCTATTATATCTTTGTAACATATTATTAAGTATTTTTGATTTCGTCAATTACCTGTCTTATTTCAAATAGTTTCATTGCTTTGTTAATATCAGAAGAATCTTCAAATAATATTTGTTCTTTTAGTTGAAGGAATTTTTCCTTTAATTCTACATCTTCTGTTTCTTTGATTAACGTATTAAGAGAAGTTGTTATTGATTTTTGATATTCAACCAACACACCTTGTGGTTTAGTTGTTTTAATCAATTCTCTTACTAAATTCATTTCTTCGGAGGTTAATTTACCGGCGTATTTTTTATTGAAATCCTCAATTTTACTTTCAGGTGTTACTTGTTCATTAATTCCATTATCCTTTAATTTAAGGTTTTTAGCAAACGCATTTTTACATTCTATAAATAAGGATAAATCTTTGGATTTACCTTCATATAGTAAATAATCAAGAGTTCTGAAAACAGGAATATCTTTTGTTAATACCCACTTTTCTTTTTCAGTACCTTCGGTTAAAACATTACCCTCTTTCATGGTTCCCCATGGATTTTCAGTTTCTGTTATAATTTCATTGTTCAACAAAAACCAAAACAATTTGTCATTGGCTTCAGACAACTCCTTTTTCGGAATATCACTAATAGAATTTAAAATTTCATTGACATATTCGTCTTTTGCACTTTCTTTGATATAAGAAGATACACCTTCCTCAATCTGTGCATACAAATCGTATTGCCTCTTTAAAATTTTATTTTCCTTTATCAGTTTGATGTAATTAGCGATTACTTTCTTACCTTCATCGGTTTCATACAACTTACCAATTTTGGAGTTAAAGAAACTATTCATCTTATTAAATGACCTTATTTGTCTCATATAATTTGATTTTTAATATAAATAGAAATATTTTATTTTAAATTATTTTACAAAATGATTTTCCGCATAACCCTCTTCTTTGACATCTAATATGATTTTAAATGGAATTAGAATGGAAATAGACATGTAATTATTGAAATATCAAAAAAAAAATTATATTTAAATAAAATGGTTAGTAGATGGGTAAAAAAATAACGACAGAAGACTGGATAAAAAAAGCAAGTAAAGTTCATAATAACAAATATGACTACTCAAAAACTATATATACCAATGCCAGAGAAAAGGTTCACATAATATGTCCTGAACATGGTGAGTTTTTTCAAACACCAGACGCACATGCAAGAGGACAAGGTTGTCAAGCATGTGGAGGAAATAAACCGCTAACAAGAGAAGTTTGGATTGAAAGAGCAAAAATAGTTCATGGTGATAGATACGATTATTCAAAAGTTGAATATGTTAATTATGATAAAAAGGTTTGTATAATCTGTCCCATTCACGGGGAATTTTGGCAAACAGGAAATAGTCATTTGAAAGGGTTTAATTGCCCAAAATGTTATGGTAGAAATAGAACAACAGATGAATGGATTGAAAAAGCAAAACAGATTCATGGTGATAAATATGATTATTCAAAATCAGAGTATATTGTTCTTCAAGAAAGGGTGTGTATTATTTGCCCAATACATGGGAAATTTTGGCAAACACCAGCAAACCACTTAAGAAAAAGGGGATGTCCAAAATGTATAGGAAAAAATAAAACAACCGAAGAACTTATTGAAGAAATGAGAGAAATTCATGGTGATAAGTATGATTATTCAAAGGTTGAGTATACTTCTGCTATAACAAAAGTTTGTATAATCTGTTATAAACATGGGGAATTTCAGCAAACACCAAATAAACATTTGGGGTGGAAGGGATGTCCAAAATGTGTGGGAAAAAACAAAACAACAGAAGAGTGGATCAAAGAAGTAAAACAAGTTCATGGTAATAGATATGATTATTCAAAAGTCAAATATATTGATAGTATAAAAAAAGTTTGTATAATTTGTTCAGAACACGGTGAGTTTTGGCAAACACCTCTGAACCATTTTAACAGCAACGGTTGTGCGAAATGTGTTGGAAAAAATAAAACAACCGATGAATGGATTAAACAAGTAAAACAAGTCCACAACAATAGATATGATTATTCAAAATCTATATATACTAACGCTAAAGAGAAGGTGTGTATAATATGTCCTGAACATGGGGAATTTTATCAAATCGCATTCAGTCACTCAAATGGGAGTAAATGTCCCAAATGTATTTCCTCTAAAATGGAAGATAGTGTGTCTGAATTTTTAAACAAACATAGTATTTTATATGAAAAAAAATATCGCGGTTTTGCTTGGTTAAAATATAAACAACGTTTAGAATTAGATTTTTATATCCCATCATATAATATTGGTATTGAATGTCAGGGTCAACAACATTTTATTTCTATTAATTATTTTGGGGGGCAAGATGGTTTTGAAAAAACAAAAATTCGTGATAAAATAAAAAAACGATTGTGTGAAAAACATAATATTCCACTATTCTATATTAATTATAATGACAATATTGAAGATAAACTTAATACTTTATTTTTCAAAAGCAAACACATAAAAATAGACAACACCTATTTATAATATATATTATAACCGTATTCAACAATGGCAAAAAAACAGGATAAACCCATAAGCATATATCAAGCACTGATTAAAACGTTAACAGGGTGGGATAATGGAGAATATAATACGACTGTTCAATCAAATCGTCAACGTGTCTATAATTATAATGATGATATTATTATTAGAACAAAGGATAAGAACGAATATGAATCTGCACTCATACAAGCAAAACAAGATAAATTTTTGAGTTCAGCATGGGTACACGCACATGCAAGTACTAACATGTTGGATATGAAGAGTATATCCTATGTAGATTTAATGATGCGGGACTGTGAAAACATGTCCCAAAGACCGGAAATTTATCAAGCATTAAACATTATGGCATCGGAAACATGTAGTCTTGGAGGCGACGGTTCCTTAATCAACATAACATCCAAATCAGAAAGAATAAAATTCATACTTGAAGATCTTTTTGTAAACAGACTTCAAATACACTTAGAATTATTTCCATTAGTCCGTACCATGTTGAAGTACGGTAATGAATATAAATTGTTAAACATTCAAGCAAAGAATGGGATTCTTGGATGGCATTCAATACCAGTAGTACAAATGAGAAGATTCCAAAGTTTACATCCTTACGGAATTATGCCGAGAACAACTGGTGAACAAGCAAATGATATGACACAACTTCAACCACATTTTGAATTTCTTGGGGCAGGTGCACCACAATCTTTTCATAATTGGCAAGTTGCGCATTTTAGATTAATGAATGATATGATATGCCAACCTTATGGATGTAGCGCAATTAATGGTGCTAGACAACAGTGGCGTAGACTCATGATGGCAGAAGATCATATGCTTATACACATGGCGGATCGTGCATATGAACGATTGATATTTAAAATCGACGTTGGTTTAATTGATGATGCTGACGTTGAAGCATACGTACAGGAAATTGCAAACCGATTTAAAAGGACACAGAGAATAGACCCACAAACTGGACAACTTGATTTGTCTAAGAATCATATGAGTCCCTTAGATGATTTCTTCATTCCGGTTAGGGGTAATAACGATGCAAGTAAGATAGAAACACTTGCTGGTAGTTCAGCATTTGATAAATTCAAGGATATGTTAGAATATCTTCACTTACAAATGCTCACCGCATTAGGTGTCCCCAAAGTATTTTTGAATTTTGAAGCATCTCCAGCAGAAGGTAGAACATTATCAATGACCGACATAAGATTCGCTAAACTCATCAATCGTTTTCAACAGTGTGTAATATTAGAGTTAAATAAGATTGCAATTATTCATCTATATCTATTAGGATTTGAAGACGATTTAAATAATTTTACAATAACGATGAATAATCCTTCAACTCAAGTTGAAATTATGAGAGTTGAAGAAATGCAGAAGAAAATGCTTGCTGTTAGAGATGGTCTAACAAATACGGATGCCGGTCTACCAATATATTCATGGAAAAAGGCGTTGAAAGAAATTATGAAATTTTCAGATGCTGAAATTAATCAAATATTGGAAGATATGCGTTTTGAAAAAGCGGTATCAACAGAATTGTCATTAACACAACAAATTATTAAGAAAACAGGAATATTTGATAAAGTTGATACATTATATGGTGAACCAAATTCAGAATATGATTATTCAGTTACTGAAATAGGTCAAGCCGAAGCGGCGGCCGGTGGCGGTGGCGGCGGTGGAGGTGGTGGCATGGGCGGCGACATGGGTATGGGCGACATGGGTGGTGGCGAAGAAGGTGAAGCCGGAGCAGAAGAAGGTGGTGCGCCAGTAGAAGGTAGTGGAGAAGCACCTGCACCAGAAACCGGAAATACGGAAGGTGCGCCGATGGAAAATAAAAGGAGAAGAAAAGAAAATATTATTACAGAAAATAGATTTCCTATAAACGAGGAATTTGAGAATTTGATAGTAAAAATGGATGAGTATTTGAAAAGTAAAGATGATTTTCCCCAATAATACCGCAGAATTTGAATTAACTACATGGGTATTTTGTGGAAAGTAGAATTTTTTGAAAAAACACAAAAAAACTGTCTATTTATATTAGAATAAAAAAAGTGATGTTAGTTTTGAATACATATACGTCGGGTTTACCCAAATTTCATCTTAATGAGCAACCAGAGGATAATATACCATTGGGAGTGATTTCTATGTAATTTTTGTACATCCACACATCATAATATCAAACTCCCATTGAAATAATCTTTGGGGGTTTTTTGTTTTTTTATACGTTCTTTGACATGGTGGTTAAAAAATATGTCGCGTTGGACAAGAGGTAAGTCACCGCGCTTTCACCGCGGAGTGAGGGGATCGTTACCCCTACGCGATACTATGATCAGAAAATTTTCTATTTCTTATTTTTGTGGTATATTTTTAAAAAAAATTTAATATGAAAAACGGTTTTATCACGCTTCAATTTCATGCACAGGATCTCGAATCATATTCAAATATGAGTCTAATAGACTTTTATAATATGAAGGAGAATGAGAGGAAATCTCAGTATGCTGCTGAAAAGTCGATTAAAGATGCAAAACTTAAAGTTATTAATGATATGGTTGGAAAAATATTTCTAATCAATTTCAATGATAATTCTTACAGGGTTTTTGTGCACGACACACCATTAAAAGTGTATTCTGATACAGTGAACACAAAAACCCCGATAATCTGTATAATGAAGAATAAGAGTGTTTATTTCGATAGTTATACATACGTTCAATCGGAATGGTTGGTTGGAATGAATGTCAAATCATGTGTTGAAATAACTAAAAAAGAACGTGACGTGATAGTTAAACAAATTGAAAAAATTTCATTAGATGTTTCAAACATAATTATCAAGAATACTGTTATATAGGTTTTAGATTAACATCTATATATCTTTATAATAACTACAAAATTATGATCTTTAACAAGGAATTGATTAGGATATTTAAAACATTTAATGAAAATTTGAAACTGTGTACATATAATGATATGCTTAATGTTCAAAGCAGCCGGTTAGTGATTAAAGAACATAGAGATTTACGTATTATTACAATATACGCTGCACAAGAAAATATAGGAAGGGAAGTAACTTTAAAAGAGTGTATTGAGATACTATCAAAATTCAATGAGGAGTCTATTATACAGACAATGGACTTCAGTAGAGCAGTTTTGTGTTGTGAAAATATTACATTCAAAGAAAGTGGTGATAAATTGATAATGAAGGCAAATGGAATACAACAACGGTATTTGTGTAGTTGTGGTAGAACATCACCTTCTTTAGATTTTGAGGATGAAGAATAATTGGTGCGTTGGTGTAGTGGTTAACATATCTGCTTGTCACGCAGGGGATCATGGGTTCGAATCCCATACGCACCGCATCGGAGAGTAGCTCAGTGGGAGAGCAATAGATGGTCAAAGTCTATGTGACGAAAGTTCGATTCTTTCTTCTCCGACAAAATGGTAATGGTGGTGTAGTGGTAGCATGTCAGATTGTGGATCTGTTGGGTTTGGTTCGAGTCCAAACATTACCCAAAAAATTGTATATTTAATAAAATTTAAATAATATGAAACAATGTCATGGTACATGCGATTGTCTAGAAGAGAAAACAGTACCCGTTGAAATAAGAAAGGAACCTGATGTAGAAGAGATAGGTTGGTTTTGCAAACAACTTGGGGTTTGGTTTATAGAACCAAAAGCATGGGGAATCTGTATGGATCCCGATGACATGGGTAGTTGTTTTTAATCAATATTGGAATATAGTTCAGCGGTAGAACACCTGACCGTTAATCAGGGAGTCGTAGGTTCAAATCCTACTATTCCAGCTCATTATGAAGTATATAATTGTAATATTATTATGTTTTTGTGTTGAATGTTTTGGACAAACAAGACGTTCACCACAAAGAAATATTAGAAGACAGAATACCCAAACGTGTTTTGTGGAGTTTGGTGGACCAGGTCAAGGGTTTACATTCAATTTCGATACACGTATTTTAGGTGAGGGGGATTTTGGTCCAGGATTTCGTATAGGTGCAGGGGTTGGTTTCGATGGTGAATTGTTCGATGAACCGGGTATAGGTATGTTTGCTGTTATTCCGGTTGGGGTAGATTGGGTTTTTGGTTTTAAAAATAATTATTTTGACATAGGATCCAGAATATTATTCTATTCCAGATTACCATATCATTTTTATAATACAGGTAATATCGCTAATACAAAATATCCAAACGATAAAATGATATTAATAATTGGAGGAAACTATAATCCGGATCCTATTGGAAGTAGGTATTTTTTGAAAATAGGTGGGGGAGTATCAATGTCGAGGAATAGAATTCTTCCGTATATGAACTTCGGAATGGGATTCGTAATAAAATAAAATTTTAAATATGGGTGTGGTCCAGTGGTAGGGCGGTAGGTTTGGGACCTACAAATCGTGGATTCGATTTCCACCACCCATACGAATAAGTGGTTTATTTCCACAAACTAATGCGGTTGTGGCGGAATTGGTAGACGCACCAGATTTAGGATCTGGTTCCGAAAGGAGTGGGAGTTCGAGTCTCTTCATCCGTACAAAAAGACCTTATAAATCAGTTGGGTTAGAGCAATTGATTTTTTAATCCGCAGGTCGGTAGTTCAAGTCCACCTGTGGTCACTAAATTATTGTCTTGTGGTGTAATGATTAAAAATGTTATTCATTACATTTAATGTTCATTTTATCTCTTAGTTCTACACGATATTGTAGTATATCACCTTCTACATTAAGTTCTGTCTTTACGGAGTGTGGACCATAACTATTTATATGATTATAATTATTAATCCTGATAAGTGCCATACGACCACTATTATCTAGACCAAAACGCCCATTTATATCAACACAGTCTCCACCAACTATCCCTTCTTCATTCGGTTCTATGTTAGTATCTATTTGTTGATTAATTGGTGATTGAAAATGTTCTCCAATATATTCTGCATCAGCGCAATCAGGGGTTGAATGTGTATGACCACCACTTTTAGTTCCTCTACCACGCCCATCACCATCACCAATAGCGTTTGGGTGATTAACGTCATACTCTTCATTATTTTTATATTCATTTTTTTTCAACAATGTTGGTCTATGTTCTAAAGCAATGTTTTCAAGACAAGTTTGACCATTAATTAGTGCCATGTTTGTATATTATTTTTCAATTATTTTATTATAAATAGTATTTTTGTTGGAAAAATATGTTATATGGATTTTATTTTAAATAAAAGGTTGTCAAAATCTATTGAAGAGTATTGTAATACCAATAGTTTGGATATTAACGAATATCTCAATAATTTGATTGAGAAAGCACATTTTTCATTTGTATATGGTGAACAACCATCTATTGTAAAACAACCAGCACCTGTTCCAGAACCATTGATAAAAACCCCTGTTCAAATACCGGAACCACCAAAACAAGAACCAATAGATGTTCCGGTGATAGAACAACCAATCCCAATCCCACAAACCCCACCAATGTCAATTCAAAACCCACCATCTAAAGATACAATGGTGCATACAAGGGGTATACAAGTTGTTCCGATTAGTAATAAACCTAAAATAAGAAGATTATCATGATGAATTTAGAACTTGATTTAGGGGATCACTTACATAGTGAGATCCTTGAAAATGGAATAGAAGATGTTGGATTAGATGTTTACGAAAACGGTATCTGTCTAACCACAAGTGTTATTGTTTTGACTTTGACAGCAAATCAAGCATCAGAGTTGAAAACATTATTAGATTTGTATAATTTTTAAAAAATAAACATGGAAAATCAAGAAGTACATTTCATTGGTGTGGTTAACATCAAAGGTTCAACCGCAGAAAAGTTGAACATAGTTTATATGGCAGGTTATCAAAAAATGCCTGGTGCGTGGGAGTATTGGCAATTACATAACATGTTATCTCACGAAGAAAATTATAAGAATATCATGTGTGATATTATTTTGGTTCCATTTTCAGAGGCAACCTGTCGTACCGAAGAAGAAGTTCAAAGATTCCGTCAGATGAGGGAAGAAATGTTCAAAAAATCCTCCGAACAATGATAGCAATAAAAATATCACACTTGATATTATGTTTGTGGATGATTTTTACATTCGCATGTGTATTTTGGACAACAAATCTATCAAAACACAAGGGAGATTATTCCTTTGGTCTTGAAAAAATTGTACCATTTCTATTATGGTTATTTGGGTCAATGTTTGCGCTAATCATTTGGTTAATTGTAAGATAATGGAAACAAAAAAAGAAGATAAGGTTATTACCCCTAAAAGAAAAGAAGGATATAGGGAATGTTCTGTATATAGCATTCCAGGCATAGGTTATAAACATTATGAGAATATATCTACTTATATGGCGGTCAATAGCATCAAATACAAAAATATTGAAGGTATTTGTTTCGTTGGCGATGTTCACGGCGAATGGAAGACTCTTGGTTATAAAGCAGTCGAACAATATGGATTAGAAAATTATCTTATTATTCAACTCGGTGATTTTGGTATTGGATTTAATTCTGAAGAATATAATAAAATAGAATTAAAGAAACTTAATAGTAAACTCAAAAAGAAAAATAATCAATTGGTTGCACTGCGCGGGAATCATGATGATAAATCCTATTTCACCCCCGAATATTCTAAATCATATTCCAACATAAATTTAGTACCTGATTATACTATTCTTGAAATAGAATATGAAAGGGATGTTCCGGATGATGGTATTCAAACAACTTCTGGGTACATGAATATATTATGTATAGGTGGTGGATTAAGTATTGATAGAACTGAAAGGTGGAAATGGAAAATATCGAAACCCGGTAGAAATTACTATTGGGATGATGAAATGCCGGTATATGACGAATTAAAGTTGAATGAAATTAATAAAGATTATCCGAATGATATTCATGTTGTAGCGACACACACCTCTCCGTCATTTACATTTCCATTTACAAAAACGGGTATTCACCATTGGATGATGCGTGATATGCAACTGAGACATGATAGTGAAGTGGAAAGAGGGGCAATGGATAAAATTTTCCATAAACTTAAAGAAAATCAAGAAAATTTATCCGAATGGTATTACGCACATTTTCATGCAACGCAAAGCATAACGATAGAAGATGTTTCTTTTCGATTGTTGGATATATATGAATTTAGATCTATCGTATTGAAATAATGAGTGATGAAACAAATATGGTCAGTTTTATTGTTGGGAGTAGCACTTCTATTCACACCAGGAGCATTGTTTTTGATTATTGCTTTTCTTGGTTACGTAATGTTTACAAAAAAACGAAAATTGATTGTATATTTTAGATTATTAAAAATTAAATTTAACACATTAAAAAAATGACTGTTTACGAAAAATATTTAGCGTTGAAAGACATTATAAATATAGGTGCAATAAAAATTTCACCAAAGGAGAAAATTTTCAAATTTACATCCGGAATATCATCTCCAATATATTTTGATAATCGTTTAACATTATCATATGATGATATTCGTAGAAAAATAACTAATGGTTATTTGGAAATAATCATCAAAAATTTTATAGATGTCGAGGTGATTGCTGGTGTAGCAACCGGTGCAATTTCACAGGGAACTCTTGTTGCTGATAGACTTGGATTACCGTTTGTGTATGTACGAAGCGGTGCAAAAGAACATGCTACCAAAAAACTTGTTGAAGGAAAAATCAAAGAAAATCAAAAAGTTGTTGTTATCGAAGATCTTATTTCAACCGGTGGTAGTTCTATAAAAGCGGTAGAAGCGTTGAGAGATGAAGGTGCAGATGTTTTGGGAGTAATCGCCGCATTTTCATATGATTTTAAAGTATCAGAAGATATATTTGAAAAATCACAGTGTAAATTATATTCATTATTTAATTTTGAAGATTTAGTATTTGCTGTGTTGGAAGAAAAGTATATCGAAGAATCTGATGTTGAAATTTTACATAACTGGAGGGATGATCAGAAAATTTAGTTGATATTTTATTAAACCTAATATTTTATTAAAATGGAAGAAATAATAAATTTTTTAGGATTTGGTGGTAGAGGCACTGAGTATGTTTTATCTAAAAATGTAACCAAAGAGATCCCACCTTTATTTATCAACAATGATAACAAGTTTGTTTTTTCTGTAACAAGAATGTGTAATAAATACACCGGAATGTTACATAATGACAATGTTGTTCCGATTAAAATAACCGATGAAACAGGAAATCAAGTATATGATACAAAAGATACTCTGTTATCAGATGGTATAAATTTCTATAAAAGGATTCTTCAACCAACCGGATGGGAATTAATTCCAGAACTTATATTATACACACCAAAAACAAAAAAACATGAGTAATAACTGGTATAAAATAGTAGTTTGTGAAAACAAAAAGTGTGGTGCGCCGATAAACCAAAAACACAAAAATGATCGTAATAACAACAATCGAAAAAATTAGTTTGTTTTGGTCACTAATATTAGGTAACACAATATGGGTGATACTAATGTATTTAACATCCAAACAAACCCCAAAACACGAACAATATAGCGGATGTGCGCTTCATATGCTCATTTGTGCAATTGGAGCATTCATCCTATCATTAGGAATAATATATTTAAAAACAAGATGAAAAGAATAATTTTTTTAATAACATTTTTACTGATAGTTGGATTGAATTCTTGTTGTGATAATAACAATAAAAAACAATCTTCTAATACAAAACAATCATCTAAAAAGGAGGTTGTATATAGAGGACATAGGTGGGATATAGTAAAAATATCTGAAAATATCTATGTTATTGCACCTGGTGGTAACGCAAGAAGAGGGGATCTACCCATAGTTGTTGATGTTAATCTTCCTGGTGGGGTTGAAACAATTAATAAAGCAATGAAAAATGAGTGACAAAGAAATAATATTTTGGATATTAGTTGTAATAATAGGTGGAGGAATATTATTAATATCAGGGATATATCATTATCATGCTGAGAAAGATAATCCTCTTGGCATTAATAAAAAAGTTAAAGAAGTTGAAAGTATTGAGGAGTGTAATGAATATATTGATAATTTAACCCTTTAATCTTTAATAAAATGGAAACGATAGTAAATTTGACACCAGGAAAACTTGTAGAGGAATTTTTACCAAATTGCGAAGGTAAATGGAAGGATCACATGCACTTTGAACATGATTGTGAGTATGATGATTTAGAGTTTACCGGATTACGAGAAGAAGATGATTTAGATTTTATTCAAATTCATTTTCAAGAATCACTACAAATCTTTGTAGATAGCATCTGTAAAATACAAAGAAAAAATTGTGCCACCAATGTTGTAGAGTGGGATATAAGAAAGGAGATTTTAAATGCTCCACAACCAAGTGTTGACACATTTTTTATCGGACGTAAACCTATAAAAATGGCAACATGTAAAAAATAGTAAACAAAAATTTTTTAATAATATGTTATATAGAATTTTAAAACCATTATTTTTCAAATTTGACCCAGAAACCATGCACAGTTTTGTTGGTGGTTTAATGCGGTTTGCTTACTGTGTCCCACCTCTTCGGTGGTTGATACGTAAAATGTATTGTATAGAACACCCTAATTTGGTTAGGAGGTTTTGTGGAATGAAATTTTCAAATCCGGTTGGATTATCTGCTGGATTTGATAAGAACGGAACGTTGTTCAGAGCATTTTCTATGCTCGGTTTTTCCTTTGTTGAGGTTGGAACGGTAACACCAAAAGGACAAGTTGGTAATCCCAGACCAAGGATATTTCGGATAGTAGAAGACGAAGCGTTAATCAATCGAATGGGGTTCAATAACGATGGGGTTTATGCTGCCGTTAAAAAACTAAAAGGTAAAAGACCAAAAAATTTAATTGTTGGTGGTAATATCGGTAAAAATACCCTTACACCAAACGAACATGCCACCGATGATTATGTAAAATGTTTCCGTGAATTATATGAGTACGTAGATTATTTCACGGTAAATGTAAGTTGCCCAAATGTTGTAAATCTTAGTTCATTACAAAATATCAACTCGTTGAAGGAAATATTAGACGAACTATATAATCTACGAAGATTTTTTATAGAAAATTATAAATGGGAACATAAACCAATTCTTCTTAAAATCTCCCCTGATATTTCAAAAGAACATTTAAATGATATTTTGGTACTTGCAAAAGAAATCGAATTAGAGGGTATTGTTGCAGCAAACACTACCACTACAAGAGATAATTTATCAGAAGATGTTTCACATATTGGTAATGGTGGATTAAGCGGAAAACCATTAACATCAAAAACGCTTGAAACCGTCAGATACATTACCAAACAAACTGGTGGACAAATGCCTATAATAGCGGTTGGTGGTATTATAACACCGGAAGATGCTATACTTTTATTACTAGCTGGGGCAACGCTTGTACAAGTATACACAGGATTAATATATAGTGGTCCAGGTTTGGTTAAGGAGATAAATAAATGTATCTTGGATACACCTTTTTAATGATATAAAAATGAAACATAAAAATATTTCAGAACAAACCGAACATTATACAAAAGTATATTCACAATGTGGTTATGTTTTTATTTGTAATTCTAAAATGAACGAAAAAAGTGTTTTAGACCGTAAGACCGCACAGATTTCTATAGAAGATAATGAAGGAAACACAGCACATTATCTTAATTTAACCGATGATGCTATTGATGCACTAATCATGGCACTTAAAAACGCAAAAACAAAATAAACATGTATAAAAAAGTAAGAGAAGGGGTTTTTGAAACCAATAGTAGTAGTGTTCACAGTATAACGGTAAGAACAAAATGTGGTTTAGAACGTCAATTAGTGGATGGGCATAACATTTTATATCCTGAAGTATTTTATAATAGGGATGTTGAAGTTAATGACATTGATACGTATGGTTATACCGAATGTAGACAATGGTCTGCTTATACGTTTGACGAAAAGGCGGCGTTGCTTATGTTATATCTGAATTATACCCGCATATGTATGGAATCCTTTGATAAGGTTAAGGTTGAAATGTCAATCGAATACGTATCAAAACAATTACCATACAAAAATATTATTTTAGGAAGAGAGTGTATAGACTATTTTTCCGACATGGGACAATTAGATTTTGACTTTTATATGCTTTCCGCTTCTCCTGAAACAACATTTGACGAAGTTAAAGAAGAATTACTTGATAGATTTCTTAATGTTATTAAGGATGATAGTAAATATATTATTGTAGTTCAATCAAAAAACAAATACGCATGAAAAAAGTAGAAAGAGAAGGGGTTTTTGAAACCAATAGCAGTAGTGTTCATACACTAACTGTAAGTGAAAGACAAAAAGAAGAGTATCGTAGATTTGTCAAAGATGATATTTTATATCCTGATGAATTTTATAAAACTTACGTTAAGTATGGTGAGTTTGACGATATACAAGAAGGGAAGTTGTGGGAAGCAACAACATTTGATGAAAAGGCGTGTCTTTTGTTTCTATATCTAAATTACGGTAGGTTGGAAATTATTACCGCTCAAACCGAATATACACAATGCGATGGGAGATTAGTTTTTGTTGCTATTAACATGGCAAAAAACCTACTTCCTTACAAAGATGTTTGTTTCGGAGTAGAATCTATATCACCACTTGTAGACAGAGGTGATGTAGCAATAGATCTTACAGGTTTATTACTTTATCCTGGTGAAGATACACCAAATTACAAGAAAGCAATCGAAGATTTTGTTCATACTATCAATAATAATAATCTTATTATAAGAGTTGTAACCGGTAAAAACTGATGTCATGAAGGGGTGGTGGGGTCGAATGCTATGTATTCACGATTATGAAATACTGGAAGAGTGGAATAATGCGGCAAGATATAGCGGTGGTTCAAATATCCCTTATAAACGTTGGTTTTGGGCAAGATTTAGGTGTAAAAAATGTGGAAATTATATAATATATAAATTGTTAAAACCGAAATGAAAGTAAATTTTAAAGAATGTTTCAAGAGTATGAGAGCATGGTGTTTCTATGTAGGATTATCCATTGGGTTTCTAATTGGATTAACATTATTGAACCTGTACGGACAATATTTCAATAAACCAGTTTTAAAAATGTTGGAACACTTTGGTCTATCATACCAATACATAATATTATTCATAATAATATTCATAATAGTAGCAGCATCATGGTATTTGTACATTTACAAACACAAACATGGTCATTTGAAATTATTTAAATTCACCAACTGATGGGAAAACTCATAATATTTTTCACAACATTCACAATAATATTAACTGCATGTTTTAGGTTATTTAATATGCAGATAATATTTTCGGATATGTGGATAGTAACACAGATAGTAGGGATATACCTGACTTTATCCTCTTTTTATTTTATATCTGCGTTTTGTTATAGATACATAGTAGAAACAGGAACTAAAGAATATATAGGTTTCAGGTTATGGTTTATTTTTGGTATTCTATCAGGATTAATACCAATAGGTGGATTGTTTGTGGGAATAATAACATGGATAATTATAGGTGTCAACCTATTGTGTGAAGACTGGGGAAGTGAAAAATCAGGGTTTAGATTAGAACCGTTTTACAAATTCTATAAATTCATTAACATAAAGATAACTTCGGATATGATCAGAAATTTTTTTAAAAATTTTATTAACCTTAAATTAATAAAAGTCAAAGTCAAATGAAAGCAGAAGATTATTTTGGAAATGAAAGGATACAAATATTTTTAAAAAAGTATTTGGATGATGATATACTTAGATTTGAAAGAGGTGATACTGATTATAACAAAATCTATGACATCTATTTCAAATCAGATGACATCGTAAAAGATCGTCTTGAATTAACAAATTCAATATTTTGTGTTATTTTTTGGAATGATATTCATCCTATCATTTGTAATGATAGATTTTTTGATTTTGGAAGAAAAGAAAGCGTTTTTTATGTTAAAGAAAATTTTAAATTTAAAAGGAAATGAATAGAAAATTGTATTTGATTGTAACCTTTGATGAGAGTAAGTGGGGTGATTACGCAGATGTTCACCCACAACTTTTACTTGAAGATTCCGGATTACTTGACGGTATCAAAGACGGTGTTTCTGCTAAAATTCTTGAAAGGGATGAAGATGAAGAAGAAACGTGGAACAGAATTAAAGCGGAAAAATTAAACACCTTCATTATGGATAATGATATTAAATGTTATGTTATATCATTAGCATTAGATGAAGAAGATGTTAAACTTCCAATTAAAGAATTTGAAGAAATAGATAAAGTAGCAGGTGTTTATACCGCATTCTCGGAAGAAGAAACGCTTATGTACCACTATCTCACAGAAGAAGAAATCGTTGTTGAAGTATCAGAAGAATTTGAACCAATAACATTTTCGGATTTATTGGAAATGTTTGAAGAAGATTGTCAAAAAAATTTAAGAATATGAATAGAACAATAATCTTATTACAAATAGAGGAAGATGGTAGGATATTACATCCAAGAGATTTTCCCAAAGATTGTGGTGATGTTTCACCAATTTATATATATAAGGTGCGCTTATTAACTGAAGATGCCTCACCTTTTGGACCGTGTATTTACGAATATGAAAATGAAGATGGTGGATTATTATACACAACTTCGTTATATGAAATAAATGGTCAGTTCAAAAATAGATATCTCATTCTGAAAACAAACAGTAATGATTATTCAGATGATTTATTATTTTCTTCTATGGAGGAAATGCAAGATGAACTTTTGAAATTGAATGTGGAGTGTTTTCCAGAAGACTAATCCAACATGTACACTCGCCTTGAAAGAATATTTGAAAAATTTTTAGGTGATACAAAGAGTGGTGTCAGCGAGTCTGGTCAGGCTCAGTTTCCGTGTGTATTCTGTTCTAGTGGTAAACCGAACTTGGAAGTAAATTTTCCAAAAGGGTTATATAATTCGTGGTGTTGCCCTGAAAACTCGGGGAGGTTATCTTACCTCATAAAACAATTTGGAGGCGAACAAATACTAAAAGAATACTACCAGGAGATACAAAACATAAGAGAAAGTCGTTTATATAAACTGGATTTCAATGATGATTGTTTTGAAAAACCAGAAGTTGTTATACCGAAATGTTGTGTACCTATAAACAAAAATTTACAACAACACAAAGAAGCATACCAATATCTTATTGATAGAGGATTAAATGATAATGATATTAAAAAGAATAATATATATTGCACTACAAATACATGTGATAAATGTACTTCAAACTGCAAGTACAAACATATTATTCGTAATCGCATTATCTTCACTAATTGGAGTTTCGGTAATTTAGACTATTGGATTGGTAGATTGTATAAACCAAACAAATATCAAACAAAATATCTCCTACCATTAAATTCAAATAAACGTGAAATAATATGGGGATATAATAATACCCAGTTTGACGGAGAAGTTAGACTGGTAGAGGGTGTTTTAGATTCAATTCCACTACCATCAAATGGTATTCCGATATTAGGTAAGAAATTAAATTCAGATTTTCGTTTATTTAACGTTTTAGTTGAAAAAGCGAATAGCGTATTACTTATACCAGACTATGAGGAAAAGGCGTATGAGGATTGGACAAGGATTTATCATGACTTGAATGTGGGTAGATTAAAAGGTAGAGTAAGAATAGTGGATTGGTCAAAATTATCAATCAAACCGGAAGAGTGTAATGATATTTCTGCTCTATATAAATTAATGGGTAAAATGGGTGTGATAAATCTTTTGAAAACCGGATATTCATTGTAAATTTGTAAAAAAATCATTAAGATGAAAGTCATAGAGTTAATTAAAATTTTACAGGAATTTCCGGAAACAACAAAAGTACTCATTGAAGGTTATGAAACCGGATACGATGAAATAACTTCTGTCGAAGAAAAAGTTGTCTATCCAAAAGAAAAGAAGGATAGGTGGTGGAATGGATATTACCAAGATTCAAATGTTGATAAAATCCTAGGACCTGAAGAAAAAGTAAAATATATTGATGAAACATCAATATCAGTAATAGCGTTATTTAAAAGCAAACCATTCTAATGGGAACAATAGAAGTAATAAACATTCACAGTACAATAGTACCAACAGACGGTGTGTATATCTATATTGGTAGGGGTAAAACCAGTGTATTGGGTAATCCGTTCACACATAAAAGAGACGGAACATTAGCACAGTATTATGTTCCAAATAGGGAAATGGCAATTTCAGGTTATGAAACATATCTTGAAGAAAGTTATCGAAATAACGAAGAATTTAAAAAAAGAATTGATGAAATATATGATTTCTATTCTCACGGTTCTAAAATATATCTTGGTTGTTTCTGCGCACCTAAATCATGTCATGGGGATATCATTAAAAAATATATTGAAAAAAGATATATCAAAGAACATTTAAAAATAAACTAGATGAAAATTGAAGATTTAGATAAAGTTATTGAAATCAGAGATACTATCAAAAGTCTAACACACTTAGATAGAGCACTTGATGGTAAGGATAATTATAACAATGACATAGGTATTTGTTCTAATTATAAAAAAAATAGTAATGATTCACCAAATTTCACGTTTGTTTTAGGGTTTGGTGGTGGATATCATGAAGCGAATGTATTCAAATCAATTCGAGAACAACTACTACCGTATCTTAAAGATATAGTAAACAATGAAATAACAAAGGCAAATAGTGAATTGTCTGACATAATTAATAATTGATAACAATGAGTAAGGGTATAATTATACAAAACGGTGAAGTAGTAGAAGCATTGGGAAATGCAGCGTTTAAAGTTGAACTGGATAACGGGCACATTGTATTGTGTACAATATCTGGTAGAATCCGTAAAAATAACATTAGGATTCTAGTTGGAGATAATGTTGAGATAGAAATGTCCCCATACGATCTTACAAAGGGGAGAATATCTCGAAGACATAAACTACCGAAAATCAATTTTGATGAGACTTAATGTCAGACAAAACTGTCATTATGTCATATCAAATGGTAATTATGTCAGAAATAGTGGGTTATAATACTATTGGCATAGTGTTTGAAGAATAGTCAGCAAATAATATTTTAAATAAATTTTTAATAAAATGAACACAAAAAATTGTCGTATCAGAAGTCAATATCCCAGAACATATATTGGTGATATTATTGATTACCCAAATCCATGGTTTGGTATTTTTCCTCCACATCCATGGTACGGTGAACCGGGTTATAGTCCTGGTTATAGTGGAAATACCACTACCTTTGCAGATGCGTTGAAGGAAATTACTAAATCTAAATATAGTTTAACCCATCGCGTTATTAATGACGAAAAATCTTTTTCGGTTGAATTCAGTTGTCCTGGATTTAATAAGGAAGATATTGAGATCATGTTACAAAATAATGTTTTGACAGTAGAAGTTAGAAAAGAGGAAGAGGGTGAAACCGAAGGTACAAAATATTTCTTCGCAAAAGAAGGTAAGGAGAGTTTTGTACTTCCGAAAGAATGTGATTTATCTACTATTACAAGTAAATACGAAAATGGTATTTTGAGCGTGTCGGTAGAGAAAATCGAAAAGGTTCCGGAAAAACCGGAAATTAAAAGAATTGAAATAAATTAAATTTAGGTACATGTAATTCTTTTTTATATCCCTATTTATATCTAAAAAGATATAAATGGGATATAAATTAGATACAAAAAAATGTATAGAGCGGTTTAATTCAATACATGGTAATGAAAAATACGATTATTCAAACGTTGTATATGTGAATCAAAACACTAAAGTAGAAATTACTTGTAAAATGTGTGGTAATATATTCAACCAAATACCAAAAAGTCATTTTATCGGAAAGGGTTGTCCAAACCCAATCTGCGTTGTTAAAAGATGTGTTAGAAGTAAAAAATACAATTACAAAAGGAAAATAAAAGGATATGCACATACAACAGAAGAGTGGATTAAAATTGCAAAAAATATACATGGTAATAAATTTGATTACAGTAAAGTGGAATATGTTCATAATAAAATAGAAATATGTATAATTTGCCCAATACATGGAGAATTTTTCACCAAACCAATCAGTCATTTAGAAACAACTTATGGTTGTAAAAAATGTTGGGAGGATGTTAAAAAAAAATTGTTTAATTTAGATAGGGATAAGTGGATTGAGATGGCAAAAAAAAGACATGGTAATAAATTTGATTATAGTAAGGTAGAATATGTAAATCAACATAAACATGTTTGTATAATTTGTCCAATACATGGAGAATTTTATCAGAATCCAAATAATCATTTACGTGGAAGGGGTTGTGAAAAATGTAAAGGAGAAGATAATATTTATGAACAACGGTTATATAATGTTTTGAATAATGAATTACCAAATATAAAATGGGTTAGGAATTTCAGAGATAAATCATTGTTTGGAAATTTTGAATTAGATTTTTATAATGATGAATATAAAATAGCAATTGAACATCAAGGTAGTCAACATTTTTTTCCTGTAAGACATTTTGGTGGTGTAAAAAAGTATAACGAAGTTGTTCAATGTGATATTTTAAAACATTCAATTTGCCAAAAAAATAATATAACTTTATTATATTTTGCATACGAAAAAATTAAAATACCTGAAGATTATATAGATATAGTATATCAAAAAGAAAGTGAATTAATAAATAATATAAAAATAATAATTAAAAATTAGTTAAATATATGAGTAATAAAATTATAGGTATAGACCTTGGGACCACATCGTCATGTGTGTCGGTAATGGAAGGTGGTAAAGCAGTTGTAATACCAAACAGCGAAGGTAGAAATACCACACCTTCAGTGGTAGCATTTTTAAAGGATGATGTATTAGTAGGCGATGCTGCTAAACGTCAAATGGTAACAAATGCAGAAAACACAGTGTATTCAATAAAACGTTTCATGGGGGAAACTTACAGTTCATCTATAAAAGAACATGATAAAGTTTCGTACAAAATTGTAAAAGGTAATAACGATACTGTTCGTGTTAAGATTGGTGAACGCGAATTTAGTCCTCAAGAGATATCTGCAAGAGTCTTACAAAAAATGAAGAAGACGGCTGAAGATTATTTAGGACATGAAGTTACAAAATCTATCATAACTGTTCCAGCTTATTTCAACGATTCCCAACGTCAAGCAACCAAGGATGCTGCTGAAATAGCAGGATTAGAAGTTCTCAGAATCATCAACGAACCAACAAGTTGTGCTTTATGTTTTGGATTGGATAAAGCTAAAGAAGATATGAAAATAGCAGTTTATGATCTGGGTGGGGGTACATTTGATATTTCAGTTCTATCATTGGGTTCCGGTATTTTTGAGGTTTTATCTACCTCTGGGGATACGTTTCTTGGAGGTGACGACGTTGACCGTGTTATTATAAACTTCCTTGCTGATGAATTTCAGAAAGAATTTTCTTTGGATTTGAGAAAAGATCCTATGGCATTACAGCGGTTAAGAGAAGCAGCAGAAAAAGCAAAAATCGAATTATCCTCTTCTATTCAAACTGAAATCAATCTACCATACATAATGCCGGTTGATGGTATCCCTAAACACCTTGTACAAACTATCACCCGCGCTAAATTTGAACAAATGATTTCAGATATTGTTCAACGCACCATTGAACCATGTAAAACCGCATTAAAAAGCGCAAATTTAACCATAAATGATATTGATGAAGTAATTCTTGTTGGTGGTAGTACACGTATTCCTGCTGTTCAAGATGCTGTTGAAAAATTCTTTGGTAAAAAACCGAACAAGAGTGTAAATCCGGATGAAGCAGTATCTTTGGGAAGTGCTATACAAGGGGCAATCCTCTCTGGTGAGGAGACTGATCTTCTTCTTTTAGACGTTACCCCATTATCACTTGGTATTGAAACTCTCGGTAGTGTATTCACGAAGTTGATTGAAGCAAACACAACAATTCCTGTAGAAAAATCACAAATATTCAGTACGGCAGTTGATAATCAACCGGCAGTAACAATCAGGGTTGGACAAGGTGAGCGACCATCCTTTAATGATAATAAACTGTTAGGTATATTTGATTTGGATGGTATTCCACCAGCAAGGAGAGGTGTACCTCAAATTGAAGTAACATTCAGCATCGATGTGAATGGTATTATGTCCATTAAAGCAAAGGATAAAGGAACGAACAAGGAGCAGAGTATTACCATTCAATCTTCATCTGGTTTATCTTCCGAAGAGATTGAAAGAATGAAGCGTGAGGCTGAAGAAAATGCTGACGCTGATAAGAAGAAAATGGAAAAGGTACATGCGTTGAATAAAGCAGATTCATTAATTTTCTCTACTGAAAAACAATTTGAAGAGTTAGGTGATAAAGTTACCGAAGAAGATAAGTCAAAAATTCAACCAATAGTAGATGAACTGAAAGAAGTTCTAAAAAATCAGGAACATGAAAAGGTTGAAGATTTGTCGAAAAAGTTAGAGGAAGCGTGGATACCAATCAGCGCAAAATTATATGCGCAAAGTAATCCTGACGGTAATTCAAATCCATTTGCTAATATGGGTGGTAATCCTTTTGCTGGTGGAGATAATCCATTTAGTGGATTTGATTTCAGCAAAGGTGCGCCAAACCCTACCGATGATACCTCTGCACCGGAATGGGCGGAAGAAGTAGATCCTGATAAAAAGTAGAGTTTTTTATTTTAAAAAAGTTTTATTATTTAAAAAAAGAAAACCCCATTCAAATCGAGTGGGGTTTTTAATGTTTAAGAAGTATTATTTACTTTTTTCTTTTAAACGATTCTTTAGGAATTTGTCCTACGACAGTCCCATCTTGTTCAACGATATATAATTTTTTACTCCTTGATTCAGTTTGCGCTTGTGGTTGTTGTGTTTGCATTGATTGCATTTGTGCTTCAAGATCATCTAATCTTTTGTTTTGTCTTGCACCTTGCATTCCAGGTGCAACCTTAGCACCCAAATAACCACTAACATAACCTTCTTCAATATTATCATCAACCACTTCAATTTCTACCGAACTAAAATTTTTAGGAGAGGAATTACCTGAATGTTTTCCAACTGTTGAATTTATTTTATCAAGAGTATCTTGATGGTGGTTTCCCAAACCTATTTCGCCATCCGCACTGACATCTTCAAAACTTGTTCTACCTTTTGAATCTGGTTCAACAGGACTATAACTGAATTTATCTTTTGTCACATCGGAAGCAACTGTATTAATAGTTTCTTTGACAATTTTATCGACCATTCTTTTAATACTTTCGTTGAAATTCTTTTCACTATCCATATCGAAGATTCTCTTACCCATATCCTCATCATCGCCACTTCCCATCATACGATGAAAATCGTCATCGACATCAGATGTTCTATCATCGAATTCTTCTTCAGCAACAATTTGATCAATTTTTTCTTTCAATTTTTCTGCTATTTCATGGTAATCAAGATACTCTTCCTGATTTCTTAACCAACTGATTACAGCATTTTCAAATGAAACTTTATGTTCTTCTTGTTGTTTTGGTAAAGTATTATATTTAGTATTTAGTTTATCTGATAAAAATGCTTCGCTCAAACCACATTCTCCAACTTCGTCGCCACCTAAAAATTCTTCGTCATCTAAAGTTATTTCCTCTTCACCAGATTCACCATCTAACTTTTGTTCAATACTATTTAATTTATCCATTAAGGCGTTTAGAATATCCATTTCTTCTTCCATGTGGTCATCGGTTTCGACTTCACCTTCTTCAAACTCATCGTCTAATTCCTCTTCGTCAGAAAATTCATCATCCAGATCAATTTCTTCTTCGTCACCGAACATTTCTTCGTCATCCAAACTTATTTCGTCTTCTTCCGAACTCTCACCTGTAAGACCGCTGACAGTATCTCCAACAGCACCGGTAACACTGCTTGCGACATCGCCAACAGCATCAACAGCACCACTGGCAACTTTACCAACACCTCTTGCAGCACTACCGATAGCACCACCAACAAGACCGAGAACTTCATTTACTTCACCTTCGTTTACACCATCGGTAAGCACACCTTCTTTTTTATCACCAATTTTAACTTGTTCGTTTAAAGGTTTTCCCGCTCTCTTTTGAACACTTGTACTTCCTTTTGTTACTATCATGTTTGTATTTTCCATAATCTCACGAATACGATCAATCTCACCACGCATTTCTTTTGTAGTTACAGTTTGTGCAAGATTAGTATCAACACGTTGTCTTTCTTCAACTACCAATTCTTTTTTATTGATGTTTTCCGCAAGAGTAACTAATTCTTCTTTTAGAACTTTTTCCGCTTGATTATACGATTTATATTCATATAAACCTTTACATTGACGATTTCCACCAAGATATTCAAAATCTTCCAATTTTAAATCCCTATCTTTAGTAGATGTTTTTAAATAGTATTTTGAATTTTCTTTAATAATAGCATAAGAATTACCATCACAACCTTTATATACTCTTTCGATATTACCTAACGGTTGACTTACAGATTGTACTACATGAGTACTATTACCCATAAGATTTTGCATCCTTTTTATGCTTTCTTCCACAGTTGCATAATTATTTCTATACATAATTAAAATTATATTTTTATGTTATTTTAATAATAAATAGCAGTGTTTTACAATAAATAGTTTTTTAAGTACTGTTCTACTATTGGTCGAATAATATTTTGTTTTATTTCTTCTTCATTTATACTAATACTATAAGGTGGCATCTTTCTTACATGACTCGATGCTTTACCAAAAGCAGGGGCATCATATGTTGCAGATCCACTTCCACCACCAAATGCTGCACCACCACCTCCACTGAAACCAGCAGCACCTTCATTTTCTTCTAATGCTGTTTCAGAATTAACACATGCTTTCGCGTCATCTATACTTGATAAATTTTCAGATATTAGACCTATATTAGGTTTTAAAACATCAAATGTCCCTTCTTTGGTTTCCCTTATCTTGTAACCCTTATAAGAATATTTCTTTATGTAATTACTCATTAAATTTAAATTTTATTATAAATAGAAATTTGTAATTATTTACTATCACAATTAATTACGATATTTTCTCTATAAGTTTTTCCAACCTTTCAATTCTATCAACCAAATTATCAACCATACTTAATGCGACAACAGATAGTTTTGTATAATCAACTGCCAAAAACCCTTCCTCATTGGTTGTAACCAGTTCCGGACATATTTTTTGAACATCTTGTGCTATTACACCAATATGTTGTGTTTTTGTTTCATCATCGTTTAACTGATAGTAGATTTTCTTTAAATGTTTAAATGTTTCAATAGTATAATTTGAATCAACTTCTCCTGTTACTGTTTTTAAACGTGTATCCGATTCTTGGAAAAATCCACCTCCGGCATATATTCGCTGACTACCATCTCTAAATACTACCGAACTTGCAACACTACTTCCTGTTACTGGACAAGCGGTTGGTACACCATTTGTAGCAAAGTAAATAGGTTGTATACCACTACCAAGTGCTCCTTGCCCTGTACCGTTACCTAAAACAAGTTGAGTAGCAGTAGCAGCAGTACCACTTGTTCCAAGTCTTGTTGCTGAACCGGCATTACCTGTTACTGTTGTTGGTGCCGCTGGCATAGTTAATGTACGTGCCGTTGCGGTAACTTGCCCGTTTGTTGCTTGACTTACTTGTGGTACAATAAATGTACCCCCATAAGTCAAGGTTGCGTTTGCAGCAGGTCCTGTTGCAGCAACCGCCGTAAATGTTGGGGCAGCTGGTGCCGCCGGCAGAGTCATTGCACGTGCCGTTGCAGTAAGTTGTCCGTTTGTAGCCTGACTCACTTGTAATACATTAAAGGATGCACCAAATGTCAAAGTTCTAGCAGCAGTCTCACCGGTATTTGATACGGCAGTTACTGATATTGTTGGAGCAGCTGGCATAGTCATTACTCTTGGAGTAATTGTCATTTGACCACCTGCTGCTTGTGATGCTTGCAGGACAGTAAATGTTCCTCCATAAGTTAAAGTTTTTGCAGCAGCTTCTCCACCACCTGTTACCGCCGTAATAGCGGTACATGCTGTTGGAACACCGGCATTTAAATACATAGGTTGTGTCAACCCTCCAACCGTTCTTGTTGATGTTCTTAAATTACCATTCCCATCCGATGAGTCTACAACAATCATATTATACGCCGTCGATGAAACACCAGGAGTTATTTGTGTTGGAACACCAGCATTTAAATATATAGGTCTTTGTACTGCGCCAACCGTACCCGGAGCATTTCCGTTACCTAATACAAGTTGTGTTGCAGTTGCTGCGGTTCCGGCTGTACCTAACCTTGTTGCTGAACCGGCATTACCGGTTATTGTTGTTGGTGCGGCCGGCATGGTCATTGTATAACTTGTAGCTGCAACTTGTCCACCTGCAGCCTGACTTACACCAGGAACACTAAATGTACCACCGAAAGTTAAAGTTGCGGCGGCAGAAGGACCTGCTGCTGCAACCGCATTAATTACAGGGAACGTTGCCAAAGAACCATCACCTCTTAAATACTGAGTGGCTGTTCCGAGTCCGCTGTGAGCGGTTATTGCATGACTTGCTGGGGCAAAAGTTGTGGGTTTATCCGTTATTTGTGCCCAAAGATGATCATGTGTAGTAGGTGTCATAGACGTTGGAAACGTTGCTAAAGAACCATCCCCCCTTAAATACTGCGCACTAGTTCCTAATCCGGTATGACTGTTCAAAGCATGACTTGCCGGAGCAAAAGTTGTTGGAACACCAGTAAGGTTACTATATGCCCAACTTGTTGGTCTGTCTGTAATGTTTGCCCAAGTATGATCGTGTGTTAGAGGCGCATATGCTGAAAATTGTAACTGTGTTCCTGACTTTGTAACCGCATTTCCACCAACTGTTGCCGATTGAATCGCTGTATCAACCTTCCCACCTTGCGTATTAATCGCTGTCCACACGTCACTTAAATCCACGTTTGCACTAAACTCTTTCCACTCGAAGTCGAAACGATAAAATGCGTTGTCGCTGTTTCTGTTATGCCATAAATCACCCAGAGTTTCTTCTACATTTGGTTTATTTACACCTTCAATACCATAAGTTGTATTTGCTGTTCCACTCCACGTTCCGTTATTAATAATATAACATGACCAGAATGTGTCAGCAACTAAATTTGATATATTTTCTTGACTATTCACATACCATAATGTTCCGTTTCCGAACATTGTGTTTTGTGGTGTATTATCTGGCGGTGTCGCCGATATAATTCCGCGAAACCCGAAAAATCCACTTCCCATCGTGGATAACATTGTTTCCACCCACGATTTTCCGGTGGTTTCAGTCCATTTACCATTTACTTGTGTTTGTAAATTATTAAGATCTGTCTGAGATGCGGCGTTATCCGCTTTTGTTCCCTGTGCAGCAGTAGCAAATGCGGCAGCATTTTGTAATGCAGTATCTGCTTTTGCGCCTTGAGCTGCTGTAGCAAATTCGGCAGCATTTTGTAACGCGGTGTCTGCTTTAGCACCTTGTGCTGCTGTTGCGAAATCAGAAGGATTTAATTCATCAGGATACTCCGGAAATTCTAATACACCACCAGTTTTTGTAACAGCAAGACCACCAACAGTTGCAGACTGTACTGCACTATCTGCTTTTGCACCTTGAGCGGTGGTAGCGAATTCGGCAGCATTTTGTAACGCGGTGTCTGCTTTAGCACCTTGTGCTGAAGTTGCAAACCCTTCGCTTCTGTCTTTAAATTCGTTAAAACTTGTTTGAGTCGGAGCACTATCTGCTTTAGCACCTTGTGCTGATGTGGCGAACCCTTCGCTTCTATCTTTAAATTCGTCGAAACTTGTTTTAGTTGCAAACGCTGATGCATCTTGTAACGCCGTATCTGCTTTTGCACCTTGAGCAGCAGTTGCAAACGCTGAAGCGTCTTGTAACGCTGTATCTGCTTTTGCACCTTGAGCAGCAGTTGCAAACGCTGAAGCGTCTTGTAACGCTGTATCTGCTTTTGCGCCTTGCGCTGCGGTAGCGAATTGTGATGGATCGATTTCCGGAATATCTATATTATCTGGAATGGTATCAACCATTTCTACAAGAACGTCTTGTAGAACGTCACCTTTAATCGCTTTACTGCTATTCTTGTATATCTTACCTTTGATATACGTCTTTAGTTGTGTTAGTGTCATAAATTTTTGTTTGTTTTATTTATTTTTTATAAATAAATAGATTCATATATTTGAATCCTATTTATTATAAAAAAAAATATTATGGCAATTACAACAAACGGAATAGGTACATTAACTGAACTTGGTAATAAAGGAGTAGGTTGGTTTAATGGTGCGAGTGGTCATCCCTCTCCAGGAGTCACTTCTTCACAATGTCCAATACAATCAATAATACAAAATAATCTGTATGGTAAGATTATAAATAATACTTATACTAATACTCAAATAGTTCGTTACAACGATGTAATTCCGGATAAATTTCCGGTTACTATATCATGTACAGGTTATGTTACATGTTCTTTAGCAGTTTATTTTTATTATGGTCCAACTGGTTTTCTTAATGGAAGCAACTACCCAACTGGTGATTGTGAACAAGTTGGTGGAATTTCTGGTGGTACATACGGTTCATATGATTCAAACAGATCTTTATTTAAAACAAACCTTGATCGAGCAAACCTTTATGGAATAGTTGTACAAAACACACATGCGGAAGGATCAAACAGATATTTTGATATAGATTTAAAAATACATTCAAGAAGTATTGGAACTTCCGGCACACCTGGTAGTATCAATAATACCATACAAGATTATGTATATAATATACCTGTTCCATATATAACTACAATCGGACCATCATCTCAGTGGGGTTATGTTGTTAATAAATTTCAACCGCTTCCGGCTAATATTGAACTTCATTTTACTACTTATGAAGGTGGTGGTGGAACAGGTTCTGGTGGAAGTGGTCCAACCTAAAATTAATTGTTATGTTGAGAAGAATTCATATAATAGGATTACCTCATTTACCGGTTTCTGAATATTATCAAACTTGTGCTTTTACACAAAAAATTATCAAGTTAATTAAACAATGTAAAATGTATAATCATGAAGTTTATCTTTATGGTATTAGTGCAAGTGACAAAGTAAAAACATTATGTGATAAATATTTTCAAGTATTACCATACGAAGAATTTTTAAATATAGAATATATAAACAACCTTAGTGGTTTAAATTTTATGAGTAATGGAAATCATGAATTTAATGAATTATTTGGTACAAGTGCGGGTAAATTAGTTCTTGAAAATAGAAGAACATTAGAAGATGTTGTATGTATTACACATGGTAGAATACAAAAATCTGTGACTGATGTAACTAAAAAACAAGTAATAGAAATAGAATCTGGTATCGGTTATATTGGAACGTATCTAAATAATAGGGTTTATGAATCGTATATATGGATGCACACCATAGATTATACCGGGACTTCAAATGGGAACTCTTTATGGACTGTTATACCAAATTGCGTGGATACAGATGAAGAGTGGCAATACTCTGAAAACAAAGACAACTATCTTATTTTTATTGGTAGATTAATTCGCAACAAAGGTGTAAAACAAGCAATAGATGCTGCTACAAAACTAAAAACAAAAATAGTAATAATCGGTCAGGGTAATATTAATGAATTTGTTGATAAAGAAAATATTAAATATGTTGAATATTTAGGTGTTAAACAAGATATAAAAGAAAAATCAAGTTTGATTTCAAAAGCAAAATGCATGTTAGTCCCCACTCAATATATTGAACCATTTGGGACAGTTCATGTAGAATCATTATATTGTGGTACACCTATTATTACATCAGATTATGGTGTTTTTGTCGAAACAAACATACATGGTGTTACTGGATATAGATACAGATTGTTTGATCAATTGCTTGAATGTATAAATAATGTTGATGAAATTTCTCCTGTTGTTTGTAGAAAATATGCAGAAGATAATTTTACACTGTCTGTAACCGCAAAACAATATGATGAATATTTTAAAACTTTACGGATTTGTACTTAAGTGAACTTTTTATAGTTTTATTCTCAAAAATTTATTTATAATAGAATTTGCAGCATCAGGTGATTTTATAGGATATCCAAATCCCAGTGTAGAATATCCTTTAAAATATTCTAATGGTTTATAATCTAATTCAGATGGTCTTTTTCCTGTTCTTTCAAATAATAGTTTATCTAATGTATCATTCATATTATAATTGTCCTTTTAAAAAATGTCGTTGTTGGTACATCATATTACAATAGTCTTCAAAACACTTCGCAACAATCTTCTTAATCACCCTTTCAAAGTCGCGGTTTTCCAATTTCTTTTTGAACCACTTCTCAACATCGTCTTCATCCATGTAATCTTCACCTTTTGCCATCACATTTTTATTTAATATAAATAGAATGTTTTGAAATATGATATAATATATGTATCTTTTAATTGAAATAATAATTTAAAATAATATGAAAAGGGTAGTAAGATTAGGATCATTTGAAACAAATTCCAGTTCAACACATTCTCTTAGTATTGTAACTAAGGAAGAATATGCTGCTTGGGAAAATGGGGAACTTTTTTTCAGTAACGACGAAGAGCGTTTAATAACAGAAAGTGAAGTCAAAGAACTCTATGAAAAAGAGTTAAAAGAAGAACCAGACACAGACTTTGAAGAGTTTAGAGAAGATAATTTTCAAACATATGATGAGTACTGGGACGAAGAGTATCTAGAAATATTCACACAAGAACACAAAACTAAAAGTGGTGACGAAATAGTTGTGTTCGGAAAATATGGTCAAGACGGTTAGGTTAGGTTGAAAAAAAAATGGGGTGTCTAATTTTTTAGACAACCCCATTTTATCATTATGAAAATTTTTAATTCAATGAAGAAAGTCAGTAAAAATCCCCCATTGTGGTTTAATATCCTCTACGCACTCGGTCTATTGTTTTTTACAATTTGTGTTATGGCGTGGTTTACTTTTAGGTATTTACCAACACTTTAGTAGGCTAAGACGCAGTAGTCTGGTCTAATATTAAATGTTACTGTTGATATTTCATTAGACTTATAATCTAAACTACCAAAATCAACATCACCGTCTATCATACAATTAACCAATATCCATTTTTGAACAACAACTCCTGTTGGATCAAGCATTTCCAATTCACAATTACGTTTATAACCAGCAGCGTATCCTTGTCTACCAGTAACGCTTTCACTATGCAGACGAACCCATTCCATTACAGCTTGACTCGTTGAAGGTCCGATTGTTTCTCTCAATTCAACTTTAATTTGTTCCCATCTATATCTACCAACAACCCAAGTAGAGGTATTTAAAAATTCTATTTCTTGCACCGCCATATTAATTTTTGGTCTGCTAGCAGTTTTTACCCACCATTCTTGTATTCCTAAATCCGATGGAAATCTTAGTAAGAAACGATTTTGTCTCAAAGGTTCGTAAACCAGCGGCATTTTTATCAATAAATCACTCATATTGCAATATAATATTTAATATTATTCTTTTTTCTTTTGTTAATAAATAGTATCTTTTTAAAAAATTCATAATTTTGTAGATCGAAATTTTATTTTTATATATGAATGGGTTGATAACATATAATAATCAGTCGGCAACAATTGCTCTACCCCATAATAAATATGTGGATAGGGTTTTGGGTAGTAATTCTTTTGAAGAGTTATGGTGGAGATTTAAGGGTGCTGATAGTCCGAGTAAAGAAATAAGTGAAAGTTATGCAGCATTTTCAAATTTAAAAAAACAATGTATTATCAAAGATTATTCATGGTTACATATAGGTGATGGTGCATATACAAGAACAGCAGCAATATTTACTTTTTTCAGTAAAACAAAAAATTATTCTGTCGACCCACTAATTAACGAAGAGAGATTTCACCTGTGGAGAGAAAAATATGATGTTCAAAATATACATATATCAAAAACTAAATTTGAAAATTTTGAACATGATTTTAAATCACCTTACGGAATAACATGTGTACACGCTCATGTAGATTTAGAAGATGTGGATAAAAAATTTCCGGATTGGGCGTTTTTATACACAAATGCCTGTTGTTTTCCTACCAAACAAATGTTTAGTCAAAAATATATGTTGGAAAATAAAATCATCAAAATGATAGATAAATATGATTTGGGAATAACAGGACACGAAAGGCGAATAGTAGTGTACAAAAACACGCGGTTTCGTGATAAAAATGGAAATATCATTTATTTATAATATAAAACCAATTTAAACTTATGTATTCTAAAAGTTTTGATCAAATGTTTCAAGAATTACTTGCAAGTGCGGGTGCTGTTCTTATTGTTGTCGCTGTGTTGTTTGTAGGATTAGTTGTATACAAACTAATCAAAAGTAGAAAGAAATGGTAAAATCTTTACTCGTTTTTAATACCTTTTGTTTTTTTCCACTTATTAACAGTATCGTCTAAAGCCACGTTAGGTTTTTTTGCAATTCCAATATAATCAGAATATAATTTTAATATATTTTCACTATCATTAGGATTATGTCTTATTGCTTCTTTTATTTCCATTTGTAATAATATTCGATAGTTTTCAACTATATTATGATTTAGGTTATTAATAACTTCTATTTGTAAAGTTGTTTCTTCTCCGAGTTTTTCCAATAATGTTATCTGTGATTTGAATATTGGATCAAAAACTTCATTTAAAGTTTTTTTGGGGCGTTTGAACATAACAATAAGAAACCCTACCGATACTATTAGTAATAGGAGAAACCAAAGTGTTGTTACTGACTCATGCGTTATCATTGTTATTGGTTTTTTTCTTGTTTTTACTTGTGTGTTCAGCAACCTTATGTTCAACAACTTTATCAACAGAAGGATATTTTCCTGCTTCCCAATCTTTCATCAATTTATCCACATAGGAATTACCCCCCATTTCTTTATAGGTCTGATATAACTTATAAATATTTGGTTCGTTTTCGGATCTGTGATCCATAGCAGATATAATTTCTAATCGCAACAGAGTTCGGTTTATGTTTTTAAACTCATCATTTATCTTACCAAATGAATTTATACTTTTAGTATTAATATCATTAAGTTGTTCTAGAATCTTATTATTGATTTCGAGTGTTTTGTACAAAGACGAATTTTTACTAAGATCATCAACATTTATCAATGATGCCATATTTGTGGCAATATTTGTTCTTATTTTCCTAAATAGTGCTGCCAGCCCACCTATTACAACAATCGCCGAAGATAAAATAGCAAAAATATCCGTTATACTCAAATTCAAATCTTGCATTTCCATTCTCTTTCTAAATAAATAGGGGGGTTTAAAATTTTTGTTTATTTAGTATTGTTCTAATTTTGTAGTAGATATAAATATTAAGATTCAACCAGAACCCTATTCTGAATGTTATTTTTCAGTTCTTGTAATGACATTGGGCGATATTCGTTTCGCTCAACACAAACATTATAATGGTTATTTGTATATTCAAATGGTTTTTCATGGGTATGACCAAAAAAATGTTTCATACCATGATACTGTCCTGAATAATGTACTTGTGGATAATGGTCAAGCAGATAACGTTCATCATTGTAACGAAGTTCCAATCTTTCCCTTATCAGAAACAATTTATCCATTCTTGTAACCTCTAACCTATCACCGGAATGTCGTTCAATTAGTTTGTATTGTTCGGATAACTTTTGTAATGTTTTTGGGTGATCATGATTTCCTTTTATGAGAACTTGATAACCATTAAGTTTTCCTATCAGTTTTGACCAAATAACAGGACTCTCTGACCAACAAAAATCACCAAGATTGAATACAATATCATCTTCTTTGACAACCCTATTCCAATTATCAACCAATGTCTTTGTCATATCATCAATATCAGAGAATGGTCGGTTGCATAACTTTATAATGTTAGTGTGGAACATGTGAAGGTCGGATACAAACCATATATCCTCAGGATCACCTTCTATTTCCAAATAACCGTATTTGAATAATTTTTTGATATATACCATAATATTATGTATTATTAGATTCAAATGTATAGTAAAAATTTTAAAAAATAAAGTTATGTTGAGCATTATAGTCGCAATGGATGTGAATAACGGTATAGGTGCGAACAACCAACTGTTATGTCATTTACCGAATGACCTAAAAAATTTCAAGGAATTAACGACTGGTAATACAGTTATCATGGGTAGGAAAACATATGAATCCTTACCCGAAAAATTCCGACCACTACCTAATAGGGAAAATGTTGTTATATCTCAAACATTAACCGAAATACCGGGTTGCACAGTTTTATCTTCTATAAAAGATGTTATAATGTATATAGCACCTCCAGGTAGAACAAAATTAACAAGTGATAAACAATATTTCGTAATAGGTGGTGGAACAATATATGATGAATTGTTACCACTAACACAAAAATTATATATTACGAGAATTTATCACATGTTTGAAGAAGCGGATACATTTTTTCCGGAAATCAATCCTGACGAATGGGAATTACAATCATCAGCAAGACATAAAAAAGATGAAAAACACGCATACGAATATTCCTTTGAAACGTATATCAGACTCTAACGAGAAGTTACCACTCGTTATTCTTTCAATTTATGCAATTGGTTATGTTTTGTGGATTTCTTTGTTGTGTGTATATTTAGGGTAGAAAAATTTTAAAAATAATATCATGGATTTTACAGAAGTTGATTTAACCAAAGACATAATTGAAACATATGACGAATACGTCAAATTGTTGGAAAAAGGAATTGATGACCTTATTGGGTTAGCAGTAGCACACGGTTATACCGGAAATGAAACCGATTATCACGAAGGTATCCGATTAAGAGCAAAAATTCAAGAACTAAAAAACGCTATTGAAAAAGAAGATGAAATAACAGGTAATGGTTTAGTACAAAATTATTTGGATTCTATGGAACTATCATCTTTTAAGCGTCATGTCATAGAACTGTTGGATGATAGTTATATAGAAGTATTATCATATTTTTCATACCCTTCTTGTGTTAGGCGTGTTATATTATCAACCAATGTTAATTATAAAACACCAGAACATGATTGGTTAACAGCATTTGCAGAAAAAATGTTTTATGAGGTGTTACCAAGATATAATATTTTCATTGATAATAAAATTGCAATAAAAATCAAACCAAGAAATCCGAATATCAAAGAATCGGAAGATAATTGTTCAATGTGGTTTGGTAGTAAGGATGGGCAATATTATATTGGATTAAATGCTGAGAATATGGATGGTTTCCCTATTAGAATAGCAAATCTAAAAAAAAGGAAAGAATTGTTTGAAGTAGATGTTGAAAATATTGAAAATGAGGGGGATTATGACAACCTCCAGTAAATAATATGTCTAAAAAAAAATTACTTTGTTTAACATGTGACACTGTGTTCACACAACATCCACCAAAACCCTGTAAAAATTGTGGTGGAAAGGTTGTTTTGTGGGAACCAACCCCAATTAAAATAATACCAAAAATAGAGGAATATAATAAAAAATTGATAAGTGAACAATATGAAAAATTGATTACAGAAGTACAGTCTATATCCTCACATGTTGAAATAGTATCAAATCATATTTTTAATCTTATTAAAGAAAATCCTAATTTAACAAAAATTGAAAATGTAGATTTTATTGGTTCAGCTGATATAGAACTTAAAGCAGTTGATTTTAGTAATAATATTCAATTTAAAGGTTTTTCTGGTAATTCTGATTACACAAATAATAAAGAAAAAGTATACATTTATAACAATCAAATATATGGTATAGAATTTTATATAGAATATGCAACTGAAAATGGTGAAATTGTTGATAATAATATATTAGATATGATATATCATGAGATACAACATGCTTATCAAGATTACTGTAAGTTGTTGGGTGGAGTAGATATTTATGAATTACCAAAAAACAAATTGTATAATTTTGCTCTTGAATATTACGGTTCTAAAAATTATTATTTACATAATTTTTCTAATATATTATATATGGCAAATGATGGGGAACAAGACTCTTTCATAAATCAACTATATTCTTCGTTGAAATATAATGAACATATAAATAAATTTAACATATATAGTTATTATCACACAAATGAAGCATATCTTAGATTACAAAATTTATTGAAATTAAAAGAAGAAATACCACAGTGGAATGAAAATAGTGAATTATTTTTTTATATGGAAACCGCTTTAATGCAATATGGTATAAAATTCACCAAAAGTGAAATTATTAAATTACTTAAAAATACCATCGTAAGATATAGTAGAAAACTAAAAAAGATGTTTGCAAAAATCATGATGGAAAAAAATATAACTGAACATATTTCAATTAGTAGAAGAAATCCAAAATTTGTTAAAAATGAGTAAAATAATTAAAGACGGAAAACTCCCGAAAGAATATAAAAATGTTATTACCGTAACATGTAATAGGTGTGAGACTGTTTTTGAAGAAGAACAATCTAATTGTGAATATATTACAAAAATACAGGTTATGTGTACGTGTCCACATTGTCACTATAAAATTTTAGCGGAACAGAATTTTAAAAGTGTACCTTATTATGAGTGAGAGGAATAAAACCATAATATTATCTGAATCGCAGATAGAAGAATATTCTAAACGCTGTGTTACAACCCCATTTGCACACAGCATTAGTAATCAAATTCTTTGTTATAACACGTTTGAAATATTACCTATAATTTCAAATGAAATATTTGATTTGATAATAATCGATCCGCCATTTAATTTAAATAAGACTTTCAATGAATTGTCATTTAAAAAAATGGGGTTTAACGATTATATAGAATATCTTAATTCATTTTTGAAGGATTGTGCAAGAATATTAAAACCTCATGGAACATTGTATTTGTGTGGTGATTGGAAATCATCATCTGCAATGCAAATAGCGTTATCTATGGCGAATCTTCACATTCAAAATAGAATAACATGGTCACGTGATAAGGGTCGTGGAAACAAATCAAACTTCAAAAACAATATGGAGGATATATGGTTTGCAACAAAACACCAAACACAATATACCTTCAATGTTGAAAGTATTAAGATAAAGAAAAAGGTAATCGCACCATACAGAGACGCGGAAGGTAATAAAAGAGATTGGGAAAAAACCGAAGATGGTAAAAAATGGAGATTAACATATCCTTCAAATATTATTACGAATTGTACCGTACCGTATTGGTCAATGGCAGAAAATACTGAACACCCAACACAAAAACCAGAAAAACTAATAGCAAAACTGATATTAGCATCTTCTAATGAAGGTGATTTTGTTCTTGATCCATTCAATGGTTCAGGTACAACTACGGTAGTTGCATCAAAACTTGATAGAAGATATTGTGGTATCGAACTCGATAAAAAGTATTGCGCACTTGCACAATATAGATTGGAACGCGCACAAACAGATAAACGTATTCAAGGATATGATAGCGAAGAAAAATGTTTTTTAGAAAGAAATTATAACGATAATAGGGCATGAAAAGACTTTGTAAAGTAGTTTGCCGTAGTTGTAAAAAAAGATATGGTTCTGAAGATTTGTACAAACGTTGTAAATCTTGTGGTTGTGAAATCATTCTGAGATGGGAGGATGGTATTAAACCACCACCAAGAAGAAGAACTTTCGGAATGTCGTAAAATTAACTACTGCAAACACTGTTATTATCTAACTTTTTTACAGTTTACAATAGCATTTGCAATTGTTATTTTCACCTCCTAGAACCACCACTAGATGATGAAGATGTGGATGTAGAGGTTGTTGAACTACTTCTACTACTTGTTGATGGTGCAGTGTAAGTACTACTAGAACTACTCCTGCTACTACTTGATGGTGTACTGTAACTTGGAGTAGAAGAACTTCTCGTACTATTAGTAGTACTACGTGCAGGTGTACTTGTTACTGTTGTATTTGAACGATTTGTATTTGTTGGTGTGGAATAAGTAGTCGAACTTCTATTACTACTGGTAGTTGTACTAACATTTGTACGATTATTATTGTTTGGTGGTTGTACCGTTGTTGTTGTCGTTGTTGTTCGTGAACTTGTCGATGTGGTAGTTGGCGTACTTCTGGTATATGTTTGTTGTGGTGTACGAGTGTACGTTGGTTGAGAACTAGTACTACGAGTTGAACTTACCGTTGTTGAAGTTGTGCGAGAACTACTACTTGGTGTTGCCGTACTTCGTACCACTGTACTTGTTGAACTTGTTCTGGTAGGTGTATTATACCTACTCGAAGAATATAAAGGACTGCTGCTTCTACGATTAACTGGTCCCGCTATTGTTGTCCTATTCGGATATGATCTCGGATAATAGTATACAGGATAGTATACTCTTGGATAATAATATGGGTAATAGTGGTGTGGATAATAAAATCTAGGATGGTAGTATGGATAAAAGAATGGATCCCATGCGTATCTGTAATACCATGGGGTGTAATACCACGGATTATAATAACCAAAACTAAATGTTATTCCAATACCATTAAATCTATTGAATCTCGCAGCATACGAAAAATCATAATCGTAATTATTGTAGTAGTTGTTAGTTACATAAACATTGGTTTGTTGTGGTTGAGATTCTTGATACATTACGTATCTCTCGTAGTTACTCATTTCCCTTGCCGGTTCAGCGTAACTGTTTGCTGCGACATAAGATACTGAAGTAGTTCTGTTTGGATTGTAGTAAATATCATCGTCAAACTTGGATTGGGATATTAGTTTGTTGGATGAACATGCTGTCCCTATGACAACAATCGCTAAAAATGTGATTATCTTTTTCATGGCATTGGGGTTTTATTATAAATAGTAGAACAAAACCTATGCCAAACTTACTGGTTTTCGTTTTGAATATCGCGAGCTCGTCTTACTTGTATTTGCCCATCATACGGACGACTACCACCCCCACTTTCCGGTTCATCCCTAGTTATGTTTAGACTACGCTCTAATACTTCCAATATCAGATTACGCATTTCAGCGGCATTCATATTATTTTTAGATATTTCATATATTTCTCTAACAATAATATTTTGACTTTGCATTGCCTGTATCTTGATCAGTGAAACCACATTATCACTTGAAACAGTTAATTCGGCAATTATAGAATCGTTGAAACGTATCTGGTTACTCCAGTACGTATTCATTGATTGTTCATGTTCTCTCAAGAAATCACCTAACTTATGTATTTCAATTATAATTTTTTCATCAACTCCCTTTTCATTGATGTAAATATAACTGGCAGACGACAAAGCAATGGTTACACTAATAAAAAAGAATACCATGGTACTCTTCGGAACACCTATTATCCAGTTCCAAGCACTGGGTATTAAATCTAAAATTTTATCTATTGCCATAATTTTGTATATGTTAAATTTGTTAAAAAATTAAAATGATTGTCATTTTATATACATAAATAGTTATAAAAACAATCAATTTTTAAAAAAATGGGGTAGATTAAGAAAAATTTACCCGCTGTAGTGTTATTTGAACATATTCTTCTGATATATCCATACCAATATATTTTCGATTGTTTAGTTTTGCCATTTTACATGTTGTTCCCGCGCCACACATTGGGTCGAATACTAAATCACCCTCATTGGTCCACGATAAAATATGATCTTCTGCTAATTTTTCCGGAAATATTGCCGGGTGTTTGAATGCAATTTTATCTCTAGTTGAACCACCTAATCCCACAGCATATTCCCATATGTTTGTTAATGTTTTTTCCTTTTTAAGTTCAGCAGTTACTTTATTATTAACACCATCCGCTTTCTTATTAGCAACCAACTTCTCAACACCATGTCTTACCGTTTTTGTTTTAATAGGATTGAATGTCTTCGGGGAACCTTTCGATAAAATGAACATAAATTCATGACAATTAGTATATGCGTTTGACCTCATGAAAGGGGTGTTTTTCTTTTTATAAATCATTATGTCGTGAACATTGAAACCTATTTCCTGAAAGAATAAACATTGCTTAAAACTTGTTAAACTACGATTTCCATTGGTTATTTTATCACCAACCACCCACACAACAACACCACCAATTTTCACAACACGATACAATCCTTTGGCAATATTCTCAAAGTCAAAATCATATCCAGAATATGATCTGAGATTATCATATGGCGGACTCGTTACTACTAAATCAACCGTTTCGCTTGGAATGGTTTTCATACCAACAAGACAATCAACATTGTAAATGTTATTTTCATCAACGTATACAATATTATTAGATAACATGATCTTCTGAAATATTTAAGAGTTTTACATTTTCTTTAATTAATCCTTCCATAAATTTTTTCAAATATTTCAAACCATCTTCTGCATTAGGGTTTGAATAAAGAGAACAACCCTCATTTTCTTCAGAACGATCTTTCCAATAATAACTGTTATTCGATTCGCGACTTTTGATTATACTATCATAATAGTTATCTTTACCTGCAAGAATTGATAACTTCAAAATATCATCTATTTTAACAGGCATATATTGAAGAACATATATACTTTCTGTCTTGTCTGTTCCTATGACAAATGTTCTTTTTATTATTCGGAAACACTCCTCAATCCCTTTAATTTTCTTCTTATCTTCTTCTGAAATTGTTATAACTCTGTCCATATTATGTCCTGATTAAATAATCAACTATCTGATTTATAATAATATTTATATTTTATTCTGTCCAAATTCTGTCCTGATTCCTATCTCCAAAATGTCTTGAAACCATTTTCATCAATTATCATGTATTCACCCCAACGATAGGCACACTCAGTCCAATAAGTACGTTCCCTCCTGTGCTTCATTTTATTTTTTTGCATCCACTGCCTATGGTGTTTATGGATAACATCTTCTGGTCTTTCAGCGGTTAGAATTTCATCTATAATACCATCATTGGTACTATCCAAATCAAATCCAAACAAACCAATACATTCACGTAACTTGTACGTTTTGTAATTTGCAACACGTTTGCGCAAATTTCTATATTTTATTTTTCGACAATATTTTCGTAACATCTTATTTTAAAATATTTTGTGAAGACTAGTTTGATAACATTTGACAACTTCAAATGGATCATCGGAACAAATTTTAGCACTGCTTAATGCACTCTCTTCAGTAGCGTAAAATGTGATCGACATCAATGTTCGACCATAATCATTTTTTAGATCAACCCACTCTTTACCCTGCTCATTCCATAGATAACCGGAAATAACGTGCCTTATTACAAATGAACTTCTCATCTCGTTAAATGTAATGCTTTAAACCAATTATAAATACCATTATATTCATATAACCATTTACCAGTCAAAATGAATTTAAATGGTATTGATACGAACATTAATAATAGTAGGATGAATGCTAGTGGGAATGTTAGGCGCAACCAAAATTTTACGGGTTTAACAGCAACTTCGTAAAATTCCATTTGTGGTTTGGTTGTCATCAGATAATGTTTCATCATTTCAGAATCAACATTTTTCAATTCTGGAATACTATTCTTCAAAATACTTGAAGCATACCAATAATCTATTTTTCTTTTTCTCCTATACATAAAAAAAACGTTTACTTTCTTCAAATAAACGTTTTTTATATCAAATTTCAAAGAAATGGTTAGTTATACATTTTGAATACATATTTTATCCAACCATACCATTTTCTTTCTTTACCATAATTAAGGTTTTCTGAATTGTAATACGCTTCTTGTTCAAATGAAATAGATTTGTACGCCACGTTATCACCTTTTCTTCTCGTGATAACAACAACAAGAAGTTTTACTAACCATTCCAAAAAATACCATAGATAATATGGTAAAATAAGCATTTCTTTTGCTTGCATCGTATGAATCATTTCATGACGAATAGTATTGTCAGATATTCGTTTCATACTGTTTGACATACGTGTATATGTGGGAAATGGATAAAGATTTATTGCCGAAAACCCCTGTGGAGGTATCATACCAGCAGGATTTTCAACCAAAGTTAGTTTCATTCCATACGCTTCTCTTTTAAATTTTTGTTTCATAATTTTAGAAATTAAAAAAGTAGTATAATACGATATATAAACTAATGAAGCATATCATTTCTGCAAAAAATACAATAGCGTTTCTTTCTGGTTTTCCTTTTAAATTCTCACGAGTTCTACCACCACAATACAATCCACACATTATGAAAAATATTGCAAGCGGTACTATGATATAGGAAATAGGAGAATACATCAATATCCAAATAACACACCCGGCAGCACTAACCAATGCTAGACTACAATGTATGATAAATTTGTATTTCGCATCCTTGAAATCACCTGCTATCCCTACTCCTACTAACCCGAGCGCGGTCAAATACGCGAGGAGTTGTCCTGACATATCATTCGCATTTAAATGATATAACCATACTATTAATAATGGTATGGCGGTTAAAGAACACATTAAATACCAAAGTAAGTGCCCTACCTTGCGGTGGTTTACAAGATATCTGGTTTCAGATAATGAAACCGGAATACCACCCGTCTTGTGCAAGAGAACCCAAGTCCACCCAAATAGCACAAGGAAACTTATATAAAATAAGTATGATAATTCAAAATTTGTTGTTAAAAATTCCATCTTTTTTCTTACTATTGAGAATCATTTCCTAAATAAATAGCACCATCCTTATCTACCGTAAATCCTGGTCCTAACTTAATCTTAATGGAATCACCTAAAGCTAACACTGGAAGAGAGATGGTGAAAATATCAAGGGTGGTACCGCTACTTCGTGGCATATATAACTTTCCATTGTAAATTTGACTTGTGTTTCGAGTTATATTTGCAGGAATTGTTGTCGTGCGAGTAGTTTCTGTTACCAAATCAAAAATCTCAAGGGTGGCACCACCACCACTTTGTGGCATATATAACTTTCCGTTGAAAATTTGACACGTAAAACGCTGCATATGTGTAGGAAGTGTTACCGTGCGAGTGGTTTCTTCTTCCAAATCAAAAATATCAAGTGCGCTGCCACTATGTTGTGGCATATATAACTTTCCGTTGAAAATCTGACTTATCCATCGCTGCCTACTTGCAGGAAGCGTTATCGCACGACCAGTTTCCGTCACCAAATCAAAAATCTCAATGGTGGCACCACCACCACCTTGTAGCATATATAACTTTCCGTTGAAAATCTGACTTGTGTATCGCCACATATTTGTAGGAAGTGTTACCGTGCGAGTAGTCTCTGTTACCAAATCAAAAATCTCAAGGGTGGTACCACCAGTTCCTGGTATATATAACTTTTCGTTGAAAATTTGACTTGTGTCTCGTTCCATATCTGTAGGAAGCGTTACCGTGCGAGTTGTTTCCCTAACCAAATCAAAAATCTCAAGGGTGGTACCACCAGTTCCTGGTATATATAACTTTTCGTTGAAAATTTGACTTGTTTTTCTACCCATATTGGGAACTGTTACCGTGCGAGTGGTTTCAGTTACCAAATCAAAAATATCAAGGGTAGTATTCCAATCACTTGGTATATATAACTTTCCGTTGAAAATTTGACTTGTTTGTCTCTGCATATTTGTAGGAAGTGTTACCGTGCGAGTAGTTTCTTCTCCATTGGTAATTTTAATATTTGGATAAGCAGGAAACCTTATTTCATTATTAACTTTTTCAACCTCTTGTCCACCAAGCATAATTTTCGGAATATCAGGATATACCGGAAGGATAAACTCATTACCAACCTTCTCTACCGGAATACCTAAATCAAAAATCTCAAGAGCGGTACCACCATCTTGCGGCATATATAACTTTCCGTTGAAAAATTGACATGTAGCCTTCCATACAGATGTAGAAAGTGTTGCTGTGTATTCTTCTTCTGTTACCAAATCAAAAATCTCAAGGATATTACCACCATCTGGTATATATAACTTTCCGTCGAAAATATGACTTGTTTGTCGTCCCATGTTTGTAGGAAGTTCTACCATGCGAGTAGTCTCTGACACCAAATCAAAAATCTCAAGGGCGGTGCCATTATGTTGTGGTAGATATAACTTTCCGTTGAAAATCTGACTTGTTTGTCTCTGCATATTTGTAGGAAGTGTTACCGTGCGAGTGGTTTCCGCTATCAAATCAAAAATCTCAAGGGTATTACTACCATCTCGTGGCATATATAACTTTCCGTTGAAAATTTGACTTGTTCTTCGCCACATATTTGTAGGAAGTGTTACCGTGCGAGTAGTCTCTGTTACCAAATCAAAAATCTCAAGGGTGGTACCACTATATTGTGGTAGATATAACTTTCCGTTGAAAATCTGACTTGTTTGTCTCTGCATATTTGTAGGAAGTGTTACCGTGCGAGTAGTTTCAGTTACCAAATCAAAAATTTCGAGAGTGGTACCATTATCTCGTGGCATATATAACTTTCTGTTGAAAATTTGGTTTGTTATTCGCCCCATACTTGTAGGAAGTGTAACCGTGCGAGTGGTTTCTGTAACCAAATCAAAAATCTCAAGGGTGGTATTCCAATTCCCAGACATATATAAATTTCCGTTGAAAATTTGACTAGTACGTCTCTGCATATTTGTAGGAAGTGTTACCGGGCGACCAGTTTCTGTACCAATTTTTACAGATGTATAAGGTGGAAATACTAATTTATCTCCTATCTTTTTTACATTATTTCCTACAATGTTAAAAATTTCAAGGTTTTTCCCAAAATTTTCTGGTATATATATTTTCTCATCGAAAATTTGAATTATACTTCGTTGCATGTTTCTAGAAAATCTTACCACGTGAGTAGTTTCTGTTACCAAATCAAAGATCTCGAGGATGGAATTCCCTGCCATATATAACTTTCCCTTGTAGATTTGACTTCCAGGACGATTCATGTTTGTAGGAAGTGTTACCGTGCGAGTAGTTTCTGTTACCAAATCAAAGATCTCGAGGGTTGTACCTTGCTCCTGTGGTATATATAACTTATCATCATAAATTTGACTTGTGTATCGCAGCATATCTGTAGGTAGTTCTACTGTTCGCATTTCTTCAGTGGTTAAATCAAATATTTCCATAGTTGTATAACCAGAACTTGGTATATATAATTTACCATCGTATAGTTGCCCAGTATATCTCAACACATCTGTTGGAAGGGTAATATATCGCGTTTCCTCGGTATTTAAATCAACAACTTCAAGTTTCACACCAGAACTTTCCGGTATATATAACTTTTCGTTATATAAAAAACTTGTTAGTTTATTTGTCATCATGTCACTCAAACTAGGGAGTCCAATCATACTCACTTCTTCAGTTTTTAAATCAAATACTTCAATCATTTGGTACATAACTGAAGGTATATATAACTTATCATTATAAATATGACTTGTAAGTCTTCCTATAGTTCCATTAAGATCTACTGTTCGCATTGTTTTAGAACTTAAATCAAATATTTCGAGAACAACACTACATAGTAAATATAATTTACCATTGTAAATTTGACTACCCAATCTCTGAAATTCAGTAGGAAGTTCTATTGTTTCTATTATTTCTATACTTTCTTCTCCAATACTAGCGAATTGTACTGCCGTGTCAATTTTCTCTAATTTTGCTTCATCTATTTCCGGAACTTTTGGATAAGGGGGGAAATATAACACATCACCCACTTTTTCTACTTCAATGTTAATATCATAAACCTCTAAATTTCCTTCACCTAAATTTTCTGGTATATATAATTTTCCTTCGTGAATATGAAATGAACTATCTCTATATGAATCTACTGGAAGTGTTACCACACGAGTTTTTTCAGTAGCAAAATCAAATATTTCAAGATTTGAACCATAACCACTTGGTATGTATAATTTTCCATTTAAAATGTTACATATAAAACGATCTGTTAAAATAGGAAGTTTTATTGTACGGATTTCTTCTGTGGTTAAATCAAAAATAACCATGTTTGTACCATTATTTTCTGGAACATATAACTTTCCATTATAAATTTTAAAAGTTTCATAGGTTATATTCGTAGGTAGTGTTACATATCGCACCTCCTCAGTAGTTAAATCAAAAATTTCAACGGTTTTATCATTCGATTCACCGCTCATCATATATAATTTTCCATCAAAAATTTGAGATGTGTTTAACATATGTTTAACCATGGTAAGCGATACTGTGCGTGTTTCCTCTGTAGTTAAATCAAATATATCAAGACCATTATTATTACTTCGACGTATATATAACTTTCCGTTGAAAATTTGACTTGTCCTTCTAGAATTCCAACCATCAGGTAATGATACTGTGCGTGTAGTTTCAGTTACAAAATCAAAAATTTCAATAATATTCTGATTCAGACCTAACATATACAATTTATCATCATAAATTTGACTTGTTGCGCGTCCCATATCACTTGTAGGAAGTGATATGTTGTAAAATTCTTTGGTTTTTATATCAAATATATCCATTCTTGTACCCCAACCTTCAGGTATATACAACTTTTCGTTATAAATTTGACTTGTAAAACGGTTTAAAACAACAGGTATCTTGAATATTTCAGTATTATCTTTACCAATAAATGCGGTTATTTCCGGATAAGCAGGAAATACCAATTCCGTTCCATTTTTTTCTATTGATGTGGTAATACTAAATATTTCAAGGGTGTTACCATTACCTTGTGGCATATATAACTTTCCGTTGAAAATATGACTTGTATGTCGCTGCATACTTGTAGGAAGCATTACCGTGCGAGTGGTCTCTGACACCAAATCAAAAATCTCAAGGGTGTTACCATTGTCTTGTGGTATATATAACTTTCCGTTGAAAATTTGACTTGTAGAACGAGTCATAGATGATGTAGGAAGTGTTACCGTGTGGGTGGTTTCTGCCGTTAAATCAAAGATTTCGAGGGTTGTATTCCAATCTCCAGGTATATATAACTTTCCGTTATAAATTTGACTTGTACGTCGCTGCATACTTGTAGGAAGTATTACCGTGCGAGTGGTCTCTGACACCAAATCAAAAATCTCAAGGGTGTTACCATTCCATTGCGGCATATATAACTTTCCGTTGTAAATTTGACTTGTGATTCGCTCCATACTTGTAGGAAGTGCTACCGTGCGAGTAGTTTCCGTCAGAAAATCAAAAATCTCAAGGGTAGCACTACCACTTCCTAGTATATATAACTTTCCGTTGAAAATTTGGCTTGTTCTTCGCCACATATTTGTAGGAAGTGTTACCGTGCGAGTGGTCTCTGACACCAAATCAAAAATCTCAAGGGTAGCACTACCACTTCCTGGTATATATAACTTTCCGTTGAAAATTTGACTTATTAGTCGAGACATATTTGTAGTAGGAAGTGTTACTATACTTCTTTTACTTGTTAAATCAAATATTTCAATATTATTATATGTTGGTATATATAACTTTCCGTTATAAATCTGAGTTGCTGATCCCATTTCAATGGAATTTACCTCTATTGTTTCTATTTCTTCTTTAGAATATATAACCGCTGATTGTATAGAACTATCTGATTTATTTCCTTGATCAGCGGTAGCAAACTGTGTTGTATCAATTTCCTCATAAGCAGGTAATTTAAATATAATATTAGTATCTGCAGTAGCAAGAGTTATAATTTCAAGTGTATCATCCAAAGAAGGTGGTATATATAATTTTCCATTGTAAATTTGGCTAGTATATCTACCTATATCCGCCGGAAGTGTTTCAACATGTACCTCTTCCGTTGCTAAATCAAATACTTCAAGTGTAGTATACCAATCTTGTGGTATATATAATTTTCCATTAAAAATTTGACTTGTGTATCGTTCAACATTAGAAAGAATAGGTAATACACGAGTAATTTCAGTGGCAAAATTAAAAATTTCAATGTTTACATTATTAGGACCTACCATATATAAATTTCCATTGTAAATTTGGCTAGTTGGTCTATCCATACTTGTTGGAAGCGTTACTGTACGAGTTGTTTCTGTAGTCAAATTAAAAATTTCAAGAGTGGTACCTCCGAATTCTGGCATATATAATTCTCCATAGTAAATTTGACTAGTGCGTCTCTGCATACCTGTAGAAAGTGTTACTGTACGAGTTGTTTCTGTAGTTAAATCAAAAATCTCAAGGGTTGTGTCAACCCCACCCATCATATACAACTTCCCATCATAAATTTGACTCTCATATCTATTAGCTGGTTGTAGTGTTACTGTACGAGTTGTTTCTGTAGTTAAATCAAAAATCTCAAGGGTTGTTCCACTATGCTCCGGTAAATAAAGATTCCCATTATAAATTTGACTTGTAAAACGCATCATATTTGTTGGAAGTGTTACCGTGCGAGTAGTTTTTGTAGTTAAATCAAAAATATCAAGGGTATCACCGCTATCTTCTGGTATATATAATTTCCCATTATAAATTTGATTTGTACGACGGGTCACGCTAGAAGGAAGTATTTCAGTATCAGTTATTAAATCTTCAAGTGAAATCCATTCACTGTTAGTTATTTTTTGAACAGGTTCATCACCAAGCATTATTTCTATTTCAGGTACTTCAGGGTATTCAGGTAATTGTAATTCTGTACCAACTTTTGGGACAAATTCACCCCCAATACTTATTGTCTGAACAGCGGTATCAACCTTACCACCCTGTGTGTTAATCGCTGTCCACACGTCACTTAAATCCACGTTTGCGCTAAATTCCTTCCACTGGAAGTCAAAACGATAAAATGCGGTGTCACTATTTCTGTTATGCCATAAATCACCCAATGTTTCTGATACAGTCGGTTTGTTCACGCCTTCAATACCGTAGGTGGTGTTCGCCACAGAAGACCATTCACCATCTTGAATTACATAACATGACCAGAATGTGTCAGCAACCAAATTTGACATGGTTTCTTGATTGTTAACATACCATAATGTTCCGTCACCGTACATTTTATCTTCAGGGTTGTTACTCGGAGGTGTCTCCGACACCACCCCACGAAACGTAAAGAAACTGCTTCCCATTATGGACAACATTGTTTCCACCCATGATTTTCCGGTGGTTTCTGTCCATTTTGTATTTACTTGTGATTGTAAATTGTTAAGACTTTCTTGTGTTGCGGCATTGTCTGCTTTAGCACCTTGTGCTGAAGTTGCAAACCCTTCGCTTCTGTCTTTAAATTCGTTAAAACTTGTTTGAGTCGGAGCACTATCTGCTTTAGCACCTTGAGCAGCAGTTGCAAACGCTGAAGCGTCTTGTAACGCTGTATCTGCTTTTGCACCTTGAGCAGCAGTTGCAAACTGCGATGGATCAATTTCTGGAACGTCTATATTATCTGGTATTGTGTCTACCATTTCAACAAGCACGTCTTGCAGCACGTTACCAGTAATTGCTTTGCTACTATTTTTGTATATCTTACCTTTGATATACGTTTTTAATTGATTTAGTGTCATATTTTTATGTGTTAATTATTTGATTATTCCTAATACCTTATCAACTTTTTCAAAGATGATTTTCTTTTTATTGTCTACTGTTAATATATCGGCGTTTTCCATATATTGTCTTAAATTTGTAAAATCTTTATCCACCCAAGCACCTGGTGTTGAGGGGTCTGTGACCATATCCCAGCAAAGAAGTTCAAAATCATCTCCAACAATACCTATATTATTTTTTCCGGATTCTACTGAACCAACACCTCTTGAAGACACACCCATTTTAAGTCTATTGAAATAAATATTATTTGCAATAATATCTCCGGGCGTGGAACAGATACCGTGTTTAACATATGCTGGTGATATTAATAATTCAAAATCACCTACCACAGTTTTTCCTTCCCACCAAAGTTTTAAAATATTCATGGAAATACCTTTGGTTGATATGATGGAACTCTCCGGGTGGTCTGAGTTATTAGTCCAGTGTGTCTTTCCATTACACATACAATACCATGTATGATTTTTAACTTTAACACACATTACTTTACCCACATATTTTTCTTTTGTTATAGATAAATTTTTGTAAATGGATATGAATTTATTTAATGATTTATAAGTGAAAAACATATTACTACAATTTTCACCTTTTATTAATCTATCACCTATATATCTATCATATTTTCTATCTTCTTCTTTAAATGTTCCTGAATACCCTATTTTTAATTGTATTTCATTTAAATCTAATACCAACCGTTTAGATGTTGAAAAAACATCATTTGAATTTACTCTTTTTCTACCATCACCTAAAACAAACCAATCATATAATATGGTTAATAACTCTTTTGATAAGTTTTTTATTTCAAAAGGAATATATTTATCATAACATATACCTAATTTTGATAAGTATGTATGAAGTCGCGCATCGGTGATAAGAAATACGTTTTTTTCTCCTTCTTTACCACATTTAGTAAATGGTAAACCAAGTTCATTTAACATTGTTTCTATTTCATCAATTACTTCTTTCTTTTTTTGGTGAATATAAATTCCATATCCTCTATTTTTTTCATTTCTTTTTGATGCGCTACCTTCTGAAAGATATATACCCATAAATGCCATAAATGGTTTTATTGGTAATACAAGATCTTCATTTAATTGTTTTCTAAAATTTTCAGATATATTAAAGTGAGGTTCCTTATTCAATTTAGGTATAATAAAAAATTCTTCGTCAGTTTTTTTCATCCATTTTCCTTGTTTTAAAAAATGACAATGATTTTGATCTGGTATCATACTATCATACAAATCTTGTGCTGAAAAATTTCCTTTATATTTATGGTATCTATCCCATATTGGATAATTGTGATTAGGTGTAACAAGATCGTTGATATGCCTACCTTTTATTCTAATCATATCACCATTATGATCAAACACAGGTTTTTCTTCAATAGGATTTATTTCTATTTCCTCTGTTTCAGTGTTGAGTGTTAAAATATTTTCACCAACTTCAACATCTTCAAGTGTTTTCCAACCGGTTTCGGTTAATATCATTGTATCAGGTGTATAACATTCTCCATATGCTCTTCTTTCTCTGATTTTTACGTTATATTTTTCTACTTCTCGTTCCAATATTCTTCTAGGATATATTCTACCGTTGGCATTTGGGGTATCGCATTTTTGAAAAACAGCATGTAATACATAAGGAAATGGAATATACCATTCTTCACTTACCTTACCTTCAAATAACATCTTATCTTCTTTTGGGAGAACATATCCATCATTTTCAAATAGAAATCCGTATCCGTATTTTCCACGTTTTACCTCTTGTAAATTCTGAACATCTTTTACTTTCATTATAAAAAATATTTTAATATAAATAGGATAAATTGTATCTTTCTAACATGTTTAACGTATAATTTAATAAATCACATGGTCATGGTAAAAGAAGTTTTAGAATTAGTTTTTGAAAATTGGTGGAAAATCTGTTTGATAGTAATATCATTCGGAGCGTCATTTGGTGTTTATAGGATCTTCAGAAGAATATCCGAATACGATTACAGACGAAAATAATTAATAAAATTTAAAAAATTGAAAAATGAATGTAAGCAATGAAGTCACATTGTTATGTGAAGGTGTATCAGTTACCCCATATTCGGGTAGTAAGTTTGAGGTGGTTTTAACCAACCCTAAATCTCAAAGTCCAAATGTTTATATCAAGGAAGATGAAAGATTTAAAAATCCATTATATCATATTGATATATATGATGTGATAGAATATTATGGTGAAGAAAAGTTATTAGACGAGATAGACACAGATTCTCGCACAGCAGTTAACCATTACGGTATCTACAATGTTTTAGAAAACATAGAAGTAAACGATGTAATCGAACATTATGGTGAGAGTGCTATTCTTGAAAAATTAGGAATAGATGATGTTATTACGAATAAAAATAAAATAACAGATGGGAGATTATTGTTTGATGATAAAACATTTTATACAAGACTTCTATCTCATTTAACTACGTGTAAAGCACATTGTCCAATAGGTGAGGATGAACTTCAATATCTTAGGCGAGTCGCTGAAAAACTTCAAAGTTTTCAAATAGAAACGGTTGATAGAGGTAGCGAAGAATATCGCTATTTGAAGAATTTGGATTTGGTATAACGCTACTAATAGGAAGTTAGTGCATTAGAGAACTTTGAAAAACTTGCTATTTATTATTGAAAATTAATTAAATTATGTGTAATATGAAAAAGTTTTTTTTATTAAGTTTAGTGGTTTTAGTGATTTCTTTCATGGGTTGTAAACCGGAAGAGTTTCCTGAGATTATTTATGAAGACTCTGTTGTTTTATTAGACGGAGCATTGATTCTAAACAACGCACCTGTTGATGTAATGGTAACTCGAAAAAACCAGTTGATAGGTAGTAGATTAAAAGGTATGGTTGCAACCGCCAATGAATACAGGTGGAAATTGGTTGCTGAAATGGGTACATTAGCGGTAGTTGATGACCGAGATAGGAGCGGTAGAACAGTTAGAAACGCACAAGCAACTCACGTAAAGTTTTCCAGTGGAAATGGACAGGGTTCAGTGTTTGTGTCGTATAATAATAAAGGTACACCAAATATTGGTGGAGTTGTTATCTTTGATTATTTTGTAAAAGAAGGATCTATTGAATCGGTTAGCGTTGATTTAGACGCAACAAGTGTTCTTAGAATGCCCAGAGCACAAATCAATGCTGTGGATTACGACCCTGTAATGAATAGATTGTATATGGTTGGTGCCAATGAAGACACACGCACAGGATACAAAGGAGACGCAAACCTATCATTTGTTATGGTTATGGATTTGGATCCGGGCACAGGAAAATTCATGTTGAAAGATCCTGTGTTTATGAAACAACTCACATCGTATCAAGCAACCTCTGTTAAAAAGTTCGGTGATAAAGTATATGTTACTGTTGGTGACGGTACAAAAAGTACTCAAGGCGGTTTATATATATTTAATGAATCGGACAACTTTAAACAAGTCGGTCAAATATTGAGATTAGAACATGCAAGAAGCGTTGACGTTGATGAATCAGGCATCTATGTTTTCCAAGCAAATTCAAGTAAGGTTACAAGATATAATTTAGACGGAAGTGGTGGAACAGTAATATTCTTTGATTCAGAGAGGGCATTACAAAAAGACGCAAAGAGCGAATTACTTGTTTGGAAAGATCTTGTATTTGTTACCGAAAACGAAGCGGGTATGACCATGTTGGATAAATCCAATGGAAGAGTATTACTTCAATTGGAAAGACCAGGTGACTGTCCTGAAAATGAGGTTATGAATAGTATTTCGATTAACTCTGATAAGAAGAGAGCAGCAAGTGGTGAATTAGTTCAATCAGATTTACTGTTAATTGCCAGCGGACAATCAGGAATGATATGGTACGACATAGTAAAAGATGAAACAGGTCAAACAAGGTTGATGGTGAAAGGTGTTAATAGTATTCTTGAAAACGAAAACAGCGTTAACTATGTTGAATCTCGTGGAAACATCGCATTTGTTGCTGACGGTTTAGGTGGGTTGAGAGTATTATATCTGTTGGGTAAAGAAAGTGATGATAATATTTGTCCTGACGGTACAAAATTCTATACGTTCTTAAAAGACAACGGTAACGACCACGGTAATCCATATACAAGAAAGGTAGGTGATGTATTTGTTCAAGCAGAAGGTGATAATTTGGTTGTGTATATTTTCAGTATTGCGCAATTACCAGATGGTTTCGTATATGTTGATGCTGACGGAGTTGCAAATCCAAACGTAAAAACCGTTGATTTGAAATACGCAGGTGTTATGTTCGGACCAAGTCTGAAACACTTTGAAGATATTAACCTGTTAAGAGGTAATGGAAATATGAACAACGGTGTTATGAACAATTATAACTATCAATATCGTGAATATATTCCTGGTGGCGTTAAATTTACATTCCCAATGGATAGCGAAGCACTTAAAAATGGAACAAATTTAATGGTTGTTTATAGCGGAAACGGAGCATGGGGTTATGGCGACCCTAACGGTCCAAGCGGTTCCACAGGAACAGGAGCACACAACAACGGACAAATTATTACACTTGGCGACATTGTTTATTGTCAATGATAGCGTTTAATACAAAAATTAGAACCACAGATTTTCCTCTGTGGTTTTTTTTATGTATGTTTATGATAATATAAAAATTTTAAATAAAATATAATGGAACAACAATATTTGGATATGATGCGACGTATCCTCGATATGGGTGATTACAAAAGCGCAGCAAGGGAGAATTTACCGGGAACAAAAGAGATATTTGTTCAAATGATTAGACACGATTTACAGAAAGGATTTCCGTTGCTTACAACGAGAGAAATGCCCATTAGAGGAACATTTGAAGAACTGAAATGGTTTTTGAAAGGGAGTACAGATGTTAGAGAACTTATTCGTAATAAGTGCAACTTTTGGAGTGAAGATGTGTATAAATTCAATAAGAAAGGATATGACAAATTTCCCGATTATGATCTTTGGTTGGAAGTAATAAAAAACACTGAAACAGAATCTTCACATACGGATGCTGGTGAATTATACGGAAAACTGTGGCGAAACTTCAATGGTGATACTGACCAAATATGTAATTTAGTCAATAGGATATTGAAAGAACCAAATTCTCGTTATCAAATAGTATCGGCATGGAATCCTTCGGTAGTATCTCGTGGTTTAAGCGCATTACCTTCTTGTCATATGATATGGCAAACAAATGTAAGAGAAGGAAAATATTTGGATTTGGTTATGATGCAAAGATCATGTGATATTCCTATCGGTGTACCGGTTAATATTGCAAGTTACGCTTTATTAATCCACATATTATGCTTAATATTACCATACTATCCTGGTGAACTTATATGGATAGGTAACAGCGCACATATCTACGAAAATCAGTTTGAAACATGTGAAGAACAGTTAAGTAGAACACCAAGAGAATTACCACAACTTAATATAAAACTACGTCCATACATTCAAAATACTTGGGTATCAGAAGAACTAACAGATTTTTTTGATTCATTAAGGTTTGAAGATATTGAACTTATCAATTACAATCCTCACCCAAAACTCAAATACACTTTTTCAAGTGGGTTAATCAAAAAATAACATGTTAGAAAAGTTAACATTTAAATATCCTAAAGAATTTCCCATTAAGTTAGGAGATAGGTTTGTAGTTGGTTGCTGTTTTTGGCAACAACCCGGTTGGACAGAATCTCATCCAGGTATTGTTTTCTCACCGGTGTTACAATATCGTGAAGTAAATAGCGCAGAGAGTTTAATAGAAGATACACTTATTGATGCCGTAGTACATTCTACATTAGAGTCAGATGATGATATTATAGATGTTAATGAGAATCTTAGTTGGGCGGGAACTTCATTAAAAACATTAGAACGTAGAATTAAAAACTCCATTGAAAGTTTTAGATTGTATCCTGAAAAGTGTAAATTATTATACGAAAACAGGTATTCAGAAATAATTGTTCAAGAAGTAGAAATCATCGACATACATGATAATGAAAATGATCGTGAGGTATTAGATTGGAAAATCATTGAAGAATTAGTTATTAAACCATATAACACATAAAAAAAGAGAGGATTTTTTCCTCTCTTTTCAATTACACATCCATCGGGATTATTTTTTCTTGCGGTAGTTTCTGATTGTTTTTTGAATTTTGTCTTGAGCAGCCGCTTCGTTTAATGAAGCACCACCAACCGCTTTTTTAGGTGAATACTCCCATAACCTTTTCATATTATCAAAACTATTTTTTAGTTTTTCTGGGTTTTTATATTCAAGTATAAAAGATTGATTGTAGTTATCGCACTCCATTAAATATTCGTTACCTGCTTTGTCAACCATAACAAACTTATTACCGGGTGTTTTATATTGTTCTGGAATTAAACTTTTAACATGATTTTCATTAAGGAAAACTGTTTTGTTAAATTTTAAACGTTTTATTTTGTTTTCATTTTTCTTTTCATCTCCGATACCAAGAGTATCATTAACTTTATCACCAACAGCGTCACCAACCTTTTGACCTGCTGCTGTTGAAGCGGTCATAGCAGCGTTTGTTCCAGCGTCTACGGCGACTTGTTTTGCTATATCTTTACAACTTTGTGTACCTGCGGTTTTCGCAGCACTACCAGCGGCTGTCTTACCAGCAGTTCTTGCAGCAGTACCAGCCGCCGCTTTACCTGCTGCCGCCCTACCAGCTGCGCCAACTACCGCACCAATGACTTCATTAACTTCTTCATTGACTTCACCTTCCGCTTCGCCTTTATTTTTATTCCTATTCATTAATGCCGATGCACCTATACCAGCGGCATTAACCGCGATAGGTATAAGAGGAACAACTTCATTAAGTAACTGTGAATTCCCCCTAACCATTTTATTTTCATTCACCACCTTTTTGAATGTTGGTACCGCCAAAGAGTATTTTTTACCACTTTCGTCTACAAAATTAATTCGAGTTTTATCCTCATTTAATCCTACAACTGTAAGTTTAATATTATTCTTTGATTCTACAAAGACATCACCTTTTTTCACTTTACTTTCGTCTGTTGAGAATTTAGGGGTTTTGGTTTGCTGTGTAATCCTAGTGTTTATTTGTGTAGTTCCCATAATATTTGCATATCCTTTATTATCATTTTGCATTTTATCCCAGAAACCTTTGTTTCCTTTTATAGAAATACCACCAGATGTTTCATCATCAATATCCGGTTGGTCTGGTGAAGATTTACCTTGAACAAGTGCTTTTACCCTATCTTGATATTTCTTGTCAATAGAATCATAATTTAAGTTCAATGCGTTTCTTCCATAGGGTTGGTTTTCTCCCCTGTAACCTTTGATTTCAGTAGAATTACCTTCAGGAGTAGAATCTTTTATACGTTCTTCACCATCCTTCTTAGCATCTTTACTATCATTTTCATTTTCTGATCTAATATTAGTAAAAAGTTTTCCGTTTGTTGAATCACTTTCTGCTGCTTCATTAATCAGTTTTCCTAACTCTGCTAAATTTACCATAGCCATACTCTTATTAATTTAATAATATTTTATAAATAAATAGTGGTTTTTTTCAATAATAGTTAAAAAACAAAAAAACACACCTGTAAAAACAAGTGTGTTAGTTTTTCCGTTTAGTTAGAAATTACGGATTAGGGATTTTCATCATCATCCTCTTCGTCGTCTTCGATATCAACGTCGAATACAATTTCGTCGCTCAGAATTACTGGGCTGCTACAAGCAACTACTAAAACCTCTTTCGTGGTTGTACCACAACGGTTAGTCAGTTTGAACACGCATGGAAATTCTCCATATTCGGTAGGTTCTCCATACAACTCACCAGTTGCCGTATCTAATTGCACACCTGCGGGTAGCGGTCCTTCAACCAGTTCCCATAAACCGGTTGACCCTTTGTAAAGTATCTGTTTCCTTTCTTCCATCTTACTTATTTTTTTTATTACGTTATTATTTAATTCCAATAATAAATAGTAAAAAATTTTTCATAAATTACCTTATTACTAAAAAAATTAAAAATATTTTTTCTACATTTTTCTAATTGGTATTCTGAACACTAAATGAGTTCCGTATCCAAGTTCAGATTGAACAGTAATAGAACCACCCAACATTTCAACAATTTGTTTTGTGATATAAAGTCCCATTCCTGTTCCACCATATCTAATTCTATCCTGTGCATTGATTTGATTAAACCTATCAAAGATAATCTTCAATTTATCTTCAGGGATACCAATACCAGTGTCTTCAACGGTGAACACTAACATATCAGATTCTATTTCATATCCAAATTTAACATATCCGCTTTCAGTAAATTTCACTGCATTTCCGATAACATTATTCAGAATTTGACGTACCCTTGTAACATCTGAATCAATGATACATGGATAGATTGAATTGGAAGTATCAAACACGACTTCTAATCTCTTATCCTTGGTTTTGATAAAACTATTAAATGATAGTTCCATTTCCTGTAAAATGATATTAATATCAAATTCTGTATGATTTATTGAAAGACTATTGGATTCTATTTTAGCAACGTCTACAATATCATTAATCAATTGTAAAAGTTGTTGTGTGCTGCTCCTGACAATCCTTGAATATTCCTTACGCGTTTCCGGATCAATATGGTTTGAATCAATGAAGTCAAGGAAACCAAGAATACCGTTCATAGGTGTACGTATCTCATGCGACATGTTAGTGAGGAATGAAGATTTCAATTGATTTGCTTCCTCAGCTTTCATTCTTGCTTTTATCAAATGATTTGTTTGTTCAGTAACCCTGTCTTCCAAACTATCCTTCAACTTGATAAGTTCATCATTCAAATTAAGTAATTTCTTGTTTGTGTTTCTAATCATGAATAGAAGGAACAATACTATTACAACTGCAATGACAACTATATAGATAATATATTTTCGATATAATAGTTCTTGCTTTTGTGCTGCTATTTGCGCTCTCGCTTCAAATAGACTTTGTTCAAAAGTATATTGTGCCGTTACTTGTTGAATATTAAACTTCTCTGTTTCTGTTTTTATTGAATCATTAATGGCGTATGCTTGTCTAAGATATTTTATGGCAACAGAGTATTTAGATTTTTCAAAATTAATATCTGATAATATATGTAGAATTTCAGATTTCTTCTGTTTTAATCCCCTACCTGTTATCAAATCCAAAGCGGTAGTAAAAATTCTATCAGCATCATTCAATTCACTTTTTGAAAAGTAATAATTTCCAAGATAGTAATACGCATCAATCAAGTGTATAACAGAATTTGATGCGCGAGCATATTCAATAGCATTTTTATAATATCTTAATTTATCTCTATCGTAGTTACTTCTCAACCCAAGATTAATATAAATTGTTGATAGTGCAGATGATTTAGGATTATTTTCTTCATATACCCTTATCAATTCATTTAATATTTTAACTACATCACTGTTATTTTTATAATATCCTGATATCGCAAGATTGTGCATTACCCTTGCATATTGTAAATTTTCACCAAGAGTTTTGTATATTTCAGCAGACTTGTTATAATATTTATAAACACTATCAATCTCACCAAGACCCTTATAAACACTACCGATTAAATCATATATATCTGCTTCGTTGTGTCTATCACCAATCATTTTTGAATGTTCAACCGCTTTTTCAGCACTTTCAATAGCGTGTTGTGTGTCACTTATGTACGTTAGTATTATCAATGAAATTTTATATCCCGCAATAATATTTTCAGTATTACCAATTTCTTCCCATATCAAAATTGCTCTTCTTATCGCTTCAAAAGATTCATATAAACGACCCTGATAACGATAAACAAGTGATAAATTGTAATAATTACGAGCAAGACATTCCATCTCACCAAGTTTCATACATATATTTATTGAAGCATTAAACATTTCTATCGCCTCATTGTATTCACCTTTCAAATAGTGAATCGTACCGGTTGTTCTATACAAATCAGAAATACCCCTTTCAAAATTTATAACGTATGCAAGAGTTAATCCGCGTTGAAGAACATCCATCGCCTCAGAATATCTGCGTTCTACAATTAATTTACGTGCCGAATCACCAGACGCAATTACACGCATCTCATCCTCTGTATCCGTTGGTCTCGATATATTTTCATTAGACTTATTAATAAGAGGGAAAATAGAAATACCCCTATCCTTACTGATAATATAACCAACAGTAGAACCAACCCGGTCAGTATATTTAATGGCACTATATTCGTTTTGTTCAATTTGATTATTACTTAAACTACTATAATCTAATAGAACATCTAATTCACTATTAGATTGTGATATCGCAGGTAATAGATTGAACAATACTAATATAACTACCAAAACTATGTGTTTTTTTGTCATAATGTCGTTTTTTTTAATATAAATAGGTCTTAATTTTTAAACAAAAAATCAATTATCTTTTCAAATAATTGATTTATAAACATATAAATAATATAAAAAATCATAAAAAAATACCATCCAAATTTTTTTGAATGGTATTTTAATAAAAGTGTATTTTACTTAAACATAGTCGAAAAAATATGAAGTCCTTTTAATAACACATCCTTTCAGACATTCAGAGGTCTCTTTTCAAATACACTTATTAATTTACTTATGATTTTCCGCAAAAATACCCCTTGGGTGTTTTTTTGGAAATTGACGCTTCAACGGGTTCGTAACCTCTTCCCTCCACGTCCTCTTCCCCTCTCATCGAAGGTGTTTTATATTTTGAATTGACCTTACTTCTTTTGAGATGCTTCTTTGGCAATGTCCATCAACATTTTCAAACCTACGGCATCCATAGCGGTATTTACATTACTACCACTTCCACCACCGCCCAAATACATTACACCCGGAACAATAGGAACTTGAATCCCAGCAATATTTTTTGAAACAACGTCTGCTATTCTGATCTCCATTTCCATCCGTTGTTGCGGGGTTAAACCAGCCTGTACTAATAGACGGTTTGCTTCCGCTTCTGCACGTTTTTCTTGGATAATCTTATCAGCAACGAATTTAGCTTGATCTGCTTCTAATCTAGCAACGTCTCTTGCTTGTTCCGCTTTTGTTACTTCTACCGCTTTGATTGCTTCCTGTTCCCACCTTCTTGTGGCAGCAGTCGCTTTACCTTGTTCTTCCGCCTTAATAGCGTTTTGACGAGCTTCCATTGACTGCGCCAGGGCTGTTTGAATTTGCATATTTGCTTGCTGTTGAGCAGCAATTTGGTTAATTACAGTTTCGTCATAACGGATATTTGAAATAGCAAGTTGACTAATTTCAAGTCCGTAATAACTAAACGGTGATACTTCTTGTCGTGCCAAACCACCGGGTGCATTTTCGTCTCTGATAACATCAGCAACCCTAACAACTTTTTCTTGTTGAGTTAATTCGTCAAATACACGCTGTTCGGTTGTTCGGGTACGATACACACCGTTGTTTAACTGGTCGGTTATATACAGAATAAGGTCATTCTTCTTTGCTGCGTAAGATTCAAACGCTGACATCAAAGGACCTGATGCAAATACCGCCTTGACCGTTGTTGGTCTAATTAGATCATTCATTAGTCGGTTCATTCCCGCATAATCCGTATGTATCCTTTGCAGATACTGCGTTTCCAGCGGTAACTTAACTCGCAAACTACCTGATATGCGACCCTTACTACCGTCATTGAATACGATAGGGATATCAAGGTCTATGGGTTTTTCACCACCCTCACCTTCTTCATCGGAGAACCATAACTGGCGTGTTTTGTCATATTCGGTAATTCTACCAAACAACTGCCATTGAAACCCCGGTGACACCCAATACGCCATTTTCCCTGTGAAAGGGTATTGGTTAACTACTATTTTCTCATTATTCACATCTTCACCCATCTTGGCGAATGCAAAAATAAAGAAAACTCCTATTAGCAACGCTAATACTACATACACTTGCTTTTTTGTAATTTCTAACATTTTAATACAATTTTTAAGGTTTAACAAACTAAAATATAAAGGACTTTAACTCTTTCCAAACCACAAGACAAATGGTAAAAACCATTTTGCACTAACACCGAGCTTATGCCCGATTCTTATCACACCTATTAGGTGTAATATCAGTGTAATATAATACACTACGATTCCGATTGTTACTAATATTGCTAATAACTTCCACATAACTTTAAAATTTTAAGATTTGACATATTATATAATGTATACTAAATTCGTTTCCAAATTTACACTTTTTATTCATTACGAATAAATTCCGTTTCTTCCCACCACCAATCAATAAGACCATGAAGATATTCTTGTGCTGTTTCTTCTATTTCTTCTTTTGTGGCATCGTCTTCTACTTCAAACCAATCTTCTTCAGTCGTTCTTCCAAGTCTGACTGTTACTCTAACTGTTTTCATTCTTTTTAATTTTTTTAATTTCTTCTATTAATGGAAACAACACTTCCATTAAAGGAATATTTTCAATATTATGTAACTCTATTGGAAAAAAACCGGATTTTAGGGGTTTATCAAGATTTACAAATCCTCCCATCCAATCATTTTGGAAACCGGTCATTACCAACCCTGTTTTTGTTGAAAGCGGTAACACTCTTTTAGATTGTTCGTATGACCAACCCTGTGTACTAACAAGATTGGTATAATGAATTCTACTTTGAGAAAGAGAATGTAAAAATTCAAGTTTTGCCATTTCTTCCGTATATGGTACAATCTTTCCAACATAACTTTGATGCCTTTTATGAAGGTCTTTACAATCACAATCTTCTTCTTGAATATCTAATCCCGAAATAACATATGAAATATTATTCGTATTTGATTTTTCATGTGCAAATGAAAACGCTCGGTGTTTCATGAAATTCATTGCTGTAATCATATCACAAACAAAGTAGACTGATATTCTTGGTTCATGATATTGTCCTGGTACACAAAGATATTGTAAATCCTCTGTCCATTTGTTTTCAATTATCACACGATAGTTTGTTGAAATAGAATATACGTGTGGAGATACATCGTCATGGTAGTCGACAATGGTGTAAGGATTGCCCCAATACTTATCCACATCACAATCATCTTCCTGTGTTATATCAAGATAAACTGCACCATGTTCTAACATAGAAAAATCATTTTTGTTAATCAACATATTAACAAATTTATCAGCACCACCATAGGGGTCGTAACAACACATTCTACCAACTATTTCGATTTCCTTGAATATGTTATTTAACAAAATATCGTTACCAACGTCACGAGGGTCTGGTCCATTAGTGACATCCCACGTCTTTATGTGTGGTAAAAATATCTGTTCTGTTAGAACTTTTGCACTTGGTTTTTCAACTTTCATCTTCTTATTTTTTTTGTTTTAATAAAATTTTAATAATTTTTTCTGATCGAGATGAAAAGAATTTTCTGAAAATATCATCCCTCTATCCTTCTTTACTTTGGTTATCACTTTTCCTATTTTTGATTCCAAGCGTTTTATACGAAAATCACATAGTTTTAATATTTGATTCAAATCAAATTCAATATCAAATTGAGATAACCATTGAATCATGTTATTATATCTTGGGTCCGATTTAATTGATTTATCGGAAAGTCTTTTATATGCTATTCTCAATGTTTGCAACAATATACCTGCTTGCGTATCTTTTGATTTTTCAAACAAAATATTATTATCTACTTCTATCAATGATTGATACATTCCATTTACCATAGCATCTTGTTCATGGTTTGTAGCATAAAATATGAGCGATACAAATCGAATTAATGGATTTTTACTATTGTAACCAAGAACACCAACCTTATAATACAAATCAGTACTATGTGTTTTTTTATTTCCATTTAAATTTGGTTTAAAACCCCCACCTTTCAGGTGGGAATCATCATTATTAATATTATTATTCATTTTTAAAAACTAAACTATTTGTATTATAAAATTTGTCTAACTTATTGAC